>Ga0116231_10005467_pt1 | contig 24988 bp, 18 predicted proteins | sample S1TSphgellanicum_2_FD_89695 | JGI IMG/M metagenome (GOLD analysis project Ga0116231, IMG submission 89695) | Host-associated microbial communities from peat moss isolated from Minnesota, USA - S1T2_Fd - Sphagnum magellanicum MG | ecosystem: Host-associated > Plants > Peat moss > Unclassified... | reverse complement strand
CGGGCAGGAGGGGACCGAAAATCTCCTCGTCCATGATCGTTCCGCCGTCCGCATCGATCAACACGAGCGAGGGTTCCAGCCGGCGCGGGTCGTTGCCGGCGCCGCGGGCGATGTCGCGCGCAGCGTCGCGGCCGGCATCGCGCCCGGCGTCACGCACCGCGCCGAACAGAGGAACGACGCGATTGCCGCGCTGCGCCGCATCCTCGAGATGCGCGCGCAGGCGTTGTGCATGACGCTCGCTGATCACGTTCGCGTAGTCGGGACTCGCGAGGCCGGCCGGATACAGCGACGCGGCGCTGCGCTTGAGTTCACTCACGAACTCATCGCGGCGGGAGCGGGTCACGAGTACATAGTCCGGGGCAAGGCAGATTTGTCCGGCATTGGTCATCTTGGCGAAAATCACCCTGCTCGCAGCCGCGCCGAGATCCGCGCTGTCGCTCACGAGCACGGGGCACTTGCCGCCGAGTTCCAAGGTGACGGGCACCAGATTGGGGGCGGCGGCTTGCGCCACGCGCCGCCCGACCGCGGTCGAGCCGGTGAACAGCAGATGATCGAACGGCAGCGCCGCAAACGCCGCCGCGACATCCGCCCCGCCCGTAACCACGTGAATCTCCTCGGGCGCGAAGTAGCGCGCGATGAGCTCGCGCAGCGTTTCCGAGGTGCGCGGCGCCAGTTCGGACGGCTTGATCATGACGCGATTGCCCGCGGCCAGCATGCCGCCGAGCGGACTCAAGGCGAGGGTCACCGGAAAGTTCCACGGCGACATATTGCCGACGACCCCCAACGGCACGTAGCGGACGCGCGAGCGGGCGCCGATCAAGTTGTAGGGGAAGCTCGAGCGGCGGCGCTGCGGCCGCATCCAACCGGCTACGCGTGTGCGCGCGTACTTCAACGCATTCAAGGGCGGGAGCACGTCGAATAGTTTGCTGCTCAAGGCCGAACGTACGCCGAAATCCTCGGCCATCGCCGCGCACAGCGCGTCCTGATGACTGCACAGCAGCTCGATCAGGCGCGTCAAGCGGTCGCGGCGCAACTCGAGCGACGGGTAGGGCTGCGCACGCGATGCCTCGCGCTGCAGCGCGAAAGCGCGCTCGAGCGCCGGCCCAAACGCCGGCTCGACGGCGGCAGTCGCGACGCTACGCCCGACTTTGACGGGCGCCAGTGTCACGCCGCGCTCTCGAGCAGTGCGTCGAGCTCATCCGGCACGCCGAAGCGCTCACCGTAGCGCGCGGCGAGCTGGCACGCACGCGCCGCGAACGCACGACGGCCGTACCCCTCGATGAGTTGCACAGTACCCCCGGTGTGCATCGGAAACCCCCAGCCGTAGATCGACCCCACATTCGCATCGCGCGCTGATTGCACGACACCGCGCCGCACGCAGTGCAGCGTTTCGACCACCTGGCGAAACAGCAGCCGATCGCGGATGTCATCGCTGCTGATCTGGGTCGTACTGCCGAAACGCTCTTTCCAGAGCGGCGCGATGCTCTTGGAGCCGTCCGGCCGATAGTCATAGAAACCCTTGCCGGCCGCGCGCCCCGTGCGCCCTTCGGCCACCATGGCCTCGGCAAGAGTGTTCATGTGTTCGTGCACGCTCGAGAAGTTCTCGCCGAGCATTGCGTCCAGACGCTTGTTGGTCTTCGAGACCTTGGCCATCAGGCTGATCTCGACCTCATCCATGACGGCGAGCGGTCCGACCGGCATGCCTGCTTGCCGTGCGATGTTTTCGATCAAGACCGGATCGACGCCCTCTTCGAGCAGGCGCACGCCCTCGTCGCAGAAGGCGCCGAACACGCGCGAGGTATAGAAGCCGCGGCCGTCGCTCACGACGATCGGCGTCTTGCGAATTTGCTGAACGAAATCGTAGGCATGAGCCAGGGTTGCATCGCTCGTGCGGCGCCCGCGGATGATTTCGACGAGATTCATCCTGTCGACCGGCGAGAAGAAGTGCAGGCCCACGAACTGTTCGGGATGGCCATGCGCCTGCGCGAGCAAGCTGATCGGCAGCGTCGAGGTGTTGCTCGCGAAGATGCAGTCGGCTCTTAGCAGAGGCAGCAGATCGCGGGTCAACCCTTGCTTCAATTCCAAGTCCTCGAACACGGCCTCGATGACGATATCGCAGTCCGCCAGGTCGGCATTCTCCGTGGTCGGATGAATCAGGGCGAGCGCTGCCGCGCGGCGCGCGGCGTCGAGCCGGCCACGCTCGACCGCACGATCGAGCAAGGCCGCGGCGTGGTCCTTGCCGGCCGTCGCATTCGCGAGCGTCATGTCCTTCAAGGCCACCGCGATGCCGGCGAGCGCGCACGCATGGGCGATACCGCGTCCCATCATTCCGGCGCCCAGCACACCGACCTTCGCGGCCTTCGACTCCGCGATGCCGGCAGGCCGGCTGGCGCGCGCCGCGATCTCGTTGACCTGCTTGTATAGCGTACCGATCAGTGCGGCAGACTCCGGACCCCGGATCAGCTTCTCGAAGTAACGGGATTCGATGCGCATCGCGGCTTCATAGCCGGTCATCGACCCTTCCGCCGCCGCGGCCAGGATGGCCTCCGGTGCCGGCAACAGGCCGCGGGTCTTCTTGCGCAACACCGCGGGCGCCACGGCCAGAAGGCCGGCATTCGCCGCGGCGAACGCATTGCCGCCCGGGATCCTGAAGCCCTTGCGCAGCCACGGCTGCACATATCCCGCATTGGCCAGTACCCAACCCCTGGCCTTTTGCTGCAAATCCGCGGCATCGGTCGCGAGATCATCGACGAGCCCGGCTTCTTTGGCCTTCGCGCCGTGCAGGCGCGTGCCTTCCATGAGCAGCGGGATCGCCTGCTTCAAGCCCAATAACCTCACGCTGCGCACGACACCGCCGGCACCCGGCAGCAGTCCGAGCGAAACCTCCGGAAATCCCAGCTGCACGTGCGGCGCATCGAGCGCCACGCGGTGGTGGCAGGCGAGGCAGATCTCGAGTCCGCCGCCGAGCGCCGCGCCGTTGATGGCGGCGGCCGTGGGCGCGCCCAGGGACTCCCAGCGCAGCAGCTGCCGCTTCATCAGCCCAAGCTCCGTGAAACACTCATCCCAGTTGGCTTGCGATTGATAGCGAAGGATCGCGTCGATATCGCCACCGGCAAAAAAGGTCTTCTTGGCCGAGGTCAGCACGATGCCCTTGATGCGGTCCTCGGCAATGCCCCGCGTGAGCTCGACCAGGGTCTGCTCCATGAGGCCGGCGTAGATCTCGTTCATGAGGTTGACCGCGCCGGGCATGTCCATGGTGACCAGCGCGACGCCTGCGGAATCGACCGCGATTTCAAATCCGGTGCTCATAGCCGCTCGATGACGGTTGCGATGCCCATGCCGGCGCCGATGCACAGTGTGCACAGGCCATAGCGCCCGCCGCGGCGCTCGAGTTCATCAAGCACAGTGCCGATCAAGATGCCGCCCGTAGCGCCGAGGGGATGCCCCAGGGCGATGGCGCCGCCGTTGACGTTGATCTTGTCGCGTGGCACGTTGGTTTCGCGCATGAAATTCAGGACCACGGATGCGAATGCCTCGTTGACTTCGAACAAATCGATGTCGGCCAGCGTCAGGCCCGCTTTTTTGAGCACCTTGAGCGTTGCCGGCGCCGGCCCGGTCAGCATGATCATCGGTTCGCAGCCGACGTTGGCCATGGCGACGATACGTGCACGCGGTTTCAAGGAAAGGTCCTTGGCCATGGCCTCGTTGCCTATCAGCACGGCGCTGGCCCCATCCACTATGCCGGAGGAATTACCGGCGGTATGCACGTGGGGAATGCTGTCGCGCGACGGGTAGCGGCTCATCGCGATGCCATCGAAGCCCATTGCGCCGACTTCGGCGAAGGAAGGTTTGAGCGCCGCCAGGCGCTCCATCGTGGTCTCCGGCTTGATGAAATCATCCTCGGCCAGGATCGTCCTTCCGAATGCGTCGCGCACCGGCACGAGACTCTTGAAGTAGCCGTTCGCTCGGGCCGACGCCGCACGCTGCTGAGATTCGAGCGCGAAGCGATCGACGTCTTCGCGGGTCATGCAGCCCAACGCTGCGATGAGGTCCGCGCTGATGCCCTGCGGCACGTAGCCGGTCCGCAGCGCGACCTCCGGGTCGCTGATCCAGGCGCTGCCGCCCGAGGCGATCGGCACCCGCGACATCGATTCGACGCCGCCCGCAATCACCAGATCCTCGACGCCGCACATGACTTTCATCGCAGCGAGGTTCACGGCCTCGAGCCCAGAGCCGCAATAGCGGTCGACCTGCATGCCTGAGACCGAATCGGCATACCCCGCCATCATGGCAACCGTCTTGCCGATCGCGCCGCCCTGCTCGCTCAAAGGGTCGGCGCAGCCGAGGATCACGTCCCCGACCCGGGCGCTATCAAGATCGTGGCGCACTTTGAGTTCGCGCAGCAGGCCGGCTGCCAGTTCGACCGGTTTCACTTCGTTGAGCGAACCATCGGCCTTGCCGCGCGAGCGGGGCGTGCGGATCGCATCGAAGATAATCGCCTGCTGTTGCATCGGTTCGCTACACCATCCGTTATGGAAACACCCGTCCGTTATGGAAAAGGCCGTTCGGGTGGCGAGCTCACCGCTCCCGCCAGCAGCCTTCATTTCACTGGATCAATGGTGCGTGCGGCCGGCGTGCGCAGGATCGTCGCTTTCGACGACATTGCGCGGGCGCTCTGCCGGGAGCCATGGCGTCAACCATGCTAAAATCGCGCAGCACAAAAAAATCACGCGAATGCTGGGTCGGGAGGTCGCGATGCAAAAGTTACTGCTTACGTCGAAACTGACGCCCCCTGCGGCGTCGCGCTATGCGGTCGATCGAACCCAGATTTGCGCTCAGGTTTTCCTGGCGTTCGGCACCAGGATCGTCTTGGTTCGCGCGCCGGCGGGGTTCGGCAAGACGACCGTCATGACGCAGCTCTTCGACCGCTACCGCAAAGAGGGAACCGCGGTCGCCTGGTTGAACCTCGACGAGGCCGACAACGATCTGCCGCGATTCCTGTCCTACCTGCTGGTCGCCCTGAAGCAGCATCTGCACGCCGATCGCGCACTCGACGGGATGGAAGCCGACCCGTCTTTGGACACCAGCTACGTGACCACGCTGCTCGCCAATCAGCTCGGAGAGCGCGACACGCCCTTCGTCCTGTTTCTCGACGAACTCGAGGTCATACGTGACCCGACGGTATTGGCCTTCATCAAGCAAATGGCCGCGCAGCTGCCCAGCAATGCCCGTCTCGTCTTGGGGTCGCGCACCTTTCCCGACATGGGACTGGCTAAATTGCGCGCCCACGGCGATCTGCTGGAGGTCACCCCGGAACAGCTAAGATTCTCAGCCGAAGAGGCCCAGTGCTTTCTGGCCGAGCGCCGCGGGCTAAACCTGCGCCCGGAGCAGGTCGCCCGTTTACTGCGCAGCACCGAGGGCTGGGCAACTGCATTGTGGCTTGCGTCGGTCGCCCTGGAGCGCCGCACCGACACAGATCATCTGATTTCGGGTTTTGCCGGATCCGCGACGGCGATCGCCGAATATCTGGCCGAGGACGTCATGACCGGGCAACCGGAGCACGTGCGCGACTTTCTGCTCAAGACCAGCTTGCTGTCGCAGCTCGATGCGTCGCTCTGCGACACGGTTTGCGGACGCACCGACAGTGCCGAGCTGCTGCACCAGCTCGAGCGCGGCAGCCTGTTTCTCTCAGTGGTCGATGAACAGCGGCTGCTGTACCGTTACCATAGCCTCTTCAGAGACTTTCTGCGGTCACAGCTCGCCAAGCACGCCCGCGAATCCATTCCAGAGCTGCACCGGACCGCAGCGCGCTGGTATCTGGCGGCGGACCGCCCGATCCCGGCTGTCGAACACGCCCTGCTGAGCGGCGATCTCAGCTTTGCGATGCCCTTGCTCGAGCGCCATGCGGACTCCCTGCTCAACCAGGGACGGCTGCGGCTGTTGATCCGTTGGCTCGAAACGCTGCCGGCGGCTTTGGAGGCTTCGCCGCATTTGCGGCTGCTGCACATTTGGGCCGTGAACCTGACCCGAGGTTCGCAGGAAGCCCTGGCGCTCGTCGAACGCATCGATCCGGCCGATCTCGTCGAAGCGGCCGACCTCGCGCAATATCACGCCATGCAGCCCACGCTGCTCGCCATGCGGGATCGAATCGACGAGTCCTTCGCCCTTGGCCTCGACCGCGTTCAGGCGATCCGCCCGGAGTTCAAATTTCCCTACGCCATCCTGTCGCAGACGCTCGCCGTGGACAGTATGATTCTAAGCCATTACTCCGAAGCACGGCGCTATGTGGATCAGGCGCGCGCCGCCTTGTCGGGGTCCGCGTCGGCGCTGCAGATCGGACTCGCCGGGTCGATCAACGGCGCCATCGATCTGATTCAGGGACGCCTGCGCCAGGCCCTCGCCGAACTGCGGCTGGCCGCGGGGGTGGCGGGCGACGATCTCTATCGAGGCGGCAACCGCAACGTGCTCTCCGGCGTGCTGCTCGCCGAGGCGCTCTACGAGGCCGGCGATCTAGCGCGCGCCGAAAGCCTGCTAGGCCTGTTTTTGCCTCTGGCCCAGGTTCTTGGACTGCCGGACCAACTGATCGCCGCCCATGCCCTGATGGCGCGCATCGTCGAGCAGCAGGATGACCCGGATCGCTCTCTCGAGGTCCTCACGCAGCTGGAACTGCACGGCCACCGCTTGGGACTACAGCGCGTGATCGCGAGCGCACGGGTCGAAAAATCGGCTGTGCTGCTCAAGCGAGGAGATGCGAGCGCCGCCAAGGAGCAGCTCGAGCGCGCGGCCGAAGCGATGGATTGGGAACAGGTCTCGAGCCGCTCGTACATAGCCAACGACAAGATCACGCTGCAGATCGGCCGCCTTCGCTGGATGGTGCATGGTGGCGATGCCGCCGCGGCCATCCCCCTGATCAAGAAGGAGCTGAATACCGCCCAGGCGGCGGAACGGCAGCGGCGCGCGTTGAAGTTGCGCATCCTGCTCGCGGAGGCCTTCGAGGTCGACGGGCAGCATAAACTCGCGATGCGCACACTGCTGAAGGCCACCGAAATCAGTGCGCCGGAGGGATTCGTCAGCATCTATGTCGAGGAGGGCGAACGCATCCAAGAGATGCTCCGGGGCGTCCAGAAGAACCGCCAGAGCGAGCTCGGCACGCTTGCCGACGACGCGTTCAACACGTACCTCATGCGGATCACCCAATCTTCGGCCGCGACCTTGCCCGGATCGAACTTGACCGTGGCGGTTCTACCGGCCGCGCCGGTGGATGCCGAAGACGGTCTGACGCGCAAGGAGCTTCAGATCCTCGAGTTGCTTGCGCAAGGCTGCTCGAACGATGCCATGGCGCATAAGCTGTTCATTTCCGAGAGCACCGTCAGGACTCACCTGCGCAGCATCAATACCAAGCTGCACGCCAGCAACCGCACGCACGCACTCGCGATCGCGCGCCAGCGTCATCTCGTGTCCTAGCGATCGCGACAGCCCCACCCTGGGATCGTCGCCTGCGAACCCGCGACTTCGCTTGCCTCCTGGGTCGTCGCTTGCGACGATTCGCCGCGTTGTTTCAAGCAGCAGGCTGATCCTTGGGTTTTCTCGAGAAATGCTCCATGTATGCACCTCCGACCGGGATGATCGTCAATCCAACCGCGCAATGGATCATCACGGCGATCCAATTCATTGCCGCCGCCATAGTCACCGTCTGGGTGATCATGCGACGCGAGGGAGATCTTCGCGTACGGCTGCTGGTCCTGGTCGGCGGCGGTGTGGGCGTGCTTTTCGAACCGCTGGGCGACCGCCTCGGCTTCATCTGGCATGCCGGCGTAGGACAATGGACGCTCTTGCACATGTATGGCCATTTCGTGCCGGTTTGGATGCTGGCCACATATTATTGGTATTGTGGCGGGCAGACCTTGTTCGTGGTTCTGCGCATACGTCGCGGAGCCACCTCCAGGGAACTTTGGCGTCTGTACTGGATTTTCTTAGGGATGGACGCGGTGCTCGAACTGCCGCTGCTTTACGTGAGCGATATCTACACCTACTTCGGTAATCAGCCATTCTGGTGGCCGCCGTATTTTCCCTTGCCGGGCTGGTACTTCTTTCTGAATGCGCTGTTACCGCTCGCCGCGGCGCGCGCCGTGACTTATTTGTTGAATTTGGATCGGCCGGTCTACGTATGGCTCATTCCGATGATCATCCCGATGAGCCTGTTCGCCACTTATGGCGCCACTGCATGGCCGGTTTGGGCGGCGTTGAACTCAGGCGTCAGCGGAAACCTCATGACTGCATGCGGGGCTCTGACGATCGCGCTGGGATTGTTCCTCGCCGCCTTGCTGAGCGCGGTCCCATCGAGCCGCGTAAGCCCGCATGCCTGAGGTTGGACAGCTGAGCCACGCCGCGAATCCGGCCGTCGAACGCCGCGTGCCGGGTGAAGCCGGCATATGGATCATGATCTTCGGCGACATGATGGTGTTCTCAATTATGTTCGCTGTGTTCCTATTCTACCGCCGTGCCGATCCGGCACTCTTCGAATCATCGCGGGCTCATCTGAATCAGACCCTCGGTCTGATCAACACGTTTCTCTTGCTCACCAGCTCCTGGTTCGTCGCGATGGCCGTGCAGGCCGCAAGAGCGCATCGCGCACGCGCGGCCGTCATCATGTTCCGGCTTGCGCTTGCCTGCGGCGTGGGATTCTCGCTGGTCAAGATCGCCGAGTACACCCAAAAGGTTCGCGCCGGCATCGTGATCAATTCAAATGATTTCTACATGTATTACTACATGTTCACGGGGATCCACTTCTTGCACGTGCTCATCGGCATGGGCGTGCTCGCGTTCATGGCGCATTATGTCGCCGACGGCAAGTTTTCCGCGATCAAGGTGGGGCACATCGAGAGCGGTGCGAGTTTTTGGCACATGGTCGATCTGCTCTGGATCGCTCTGTTCGCACTGCTGTACCTGCTGCGTTAGCGGCTGAAGGATCGAAGGAGTCGCCTCATCAGAACCCGGCGTATCACGCTCGTATGGCTGGCATTGGTGGCGGCGACGCTCATTTCCTGGGGCTTTGGGCACGGTTGGGGGACCGACCTGCAAGCCGCGGGCATCGCCGTCATCGTCATCGCGTTCGTGAAGATCCGTTACGTGATTCTTGACTTCATGGAACTCCGCAGCGCACCGCTCGGCATGCGGGTGGCTGCCGAAGCCTGGTGCATCCTCGTCTGCGCCACCTTGGTATTGCTGTACGGCGCCTGAGCGCCGCAGCGCGCGAAGTCGTCCAAACCGACGATCCCTGCGCACGGATCCTGCGTTGACACTGCCTTGAAAGGGGACAGCGGCCGGAACAGGAGCGCGTACCTCGACAGCGCGTCACTACCGGGAGTTGGCAATGGCGAAGAAAGGACCTCAATGGCAATCACGAGATCTCAAACGGCAATTGCTCTGCGGGTTGGTTCTCGCCGCTGCGGCGAGTCCGGCTGCCATGGCCAACAACACCGCCGCGGATAGCACGGCATCCAGCCCCGCTACTGATGCGTCGGCTGCCGATTCCAACTCATCGCTGCAGGAGATCATCGTCACGGCGCAGCGCCGTGGCGAGAATCTGCAATCGGTGCCGCTGACCGTCAGCGCCATAAGTGGACAGGACGCGGAGCGCATGGGCGTCACCGACACGAGTTCTTTGACGGCGGCGGTTCCAGGCCTGGATTTCTCGCGCCAGGCCAATGCGGCGACGCCCTTCATTCGCGGCGTCGGCGCCACCTCCTCGCTCATCGGCAACGAAGCGTCGGTTGCCACTTACGTCGACGGCGTGTACATCAGTGCGCCGCAGGCCGCACTGTTTACGCTCAACAACATCGCAAACATCGAGGTCGACAAGGGGCCGCAAGGCACGCTGTTCGGGCGCAACGCCACCGGCGGAGTGGTTCAGGTCAGTACCCGCGACCCTTCGCAGGACACCCGCGTCGATGCGCAGCTAGGCTACGGAAATTACCGTACGACGACCGAATCGCTGTATGCGACCACCGGCATCAGCAGCGACCTGGCCGCGGACATCGCCCTCTACGACCTGTACCAATCGAAGGGCTGGGGCCGGGATGTAGCCACCGGCGTCGATGCATACACGGAGCGCGATTGGGGCGGCCGCACGAAATTGCTGTGGTCCCCGGGCGCGAGTACCCGCGTGACCCTCGCCGGGGATTTTTCCGTGAGCCAGGCCGAACAAGGCCTGGGCTTGAGCCCATTGCCGGGCACACTCGGCCTCGACGGTGTGACGTCGAACAGCGGCATCTACAACACGGCTGGCGATCCCAACGACTACTACAAATCCACCCAGTACGGCGGTTCGTTGAAAGTCGAGCAAGACTTCGACTGGGCCAGACTTTTGAGCATCTCCGCCGCTCGCCGTTACCGCGTACCCTTCGGCCTGGACCAGGACAGCACACCGTTGCCCTTGATCGAGGCCAACATCCAGGGCCGCGATCGCTCCTATAGCCAGGAATTGCAGCTGCAATCGCTCGGTGCGGACCGCATCACGTGGATCGGCGGGCTCTACTACCTCAACGATGTATCGAATTATGAGCCGCTGGGACTCAGCGGCCTTGCGCTCCAAGGACTTGCCTACTCCGATGTGTTCAGCACGCAGAATCTGCGCTCCTACTCGGCCTTCGGCCAGACGACCATCGAGGTGATCGATGCGACGCACCTGACCCTTGGCGCGCGTTACACCTCCGACCATCGCGGCATCGTCGGCGAAACCGTCTTGCCGCTCGGACCCGGGGGTTCGCCCGTCGCAGCGGAACCTTCGTCCCAGAGCGCGGTGTTCTCCAAGCCCACCTGGCGAATGTCGCTCGATCATCAATTCACGAACGATCTGCTCGGCTATGTCTCCTACAATCGCGGTTTCAAGAGCGGCGTGTTCGATGCGCTGGCGTATTCCAACCCGGCGGTCAAGCCTGAGGTGCTGGATGCTTACGAAGCCGGCGTGAAGTCGGAGTTCTTCGCGCATCGGCTGCGTGTCAACGGCTCGGCGTTCGACTACAAGTATCAGAACATACAGATCGACCAAATCGAGGATGGCGTCTCGGTGCTGCTGAACGCCGCCAAGGCCAAGATCTACGGCGCCGACCTCGACATCGCGGTGATGCCGTTCGACGCTCTGACTCTCGGGGCCGCGATGGAATACCTGCATGGCCGCTATGACTCCTTCCCAAACGCACCTCTGTATACGCCCTTGCCGACCGGCGGCGATTTGCCGGGCAGCTTCGATGCCGCCGGCAAGACCACGGTGCGCAGCCCCGATTTCGTCGGCAATGTGACGGCAAGCTATGTAATCCCGGCGTCGATCGGCAGTTTCGATGTCGTGGCGGGCGGCTACTACAACAGCGGTTTCTACTGGAATCCGGACGATCGCATCAAACAGCCCGTCTACATGCTGGTCAATGCCTCCGCCACCTGGACGGCGCCAAAAGCGAATTGGGACGTGCGCCTCTGGGGCAAGAACTTGACCGGCAGACGCTACTACTCCTACGAGACCGATCAGGAATTCGGCGACGATGCCTCGCCCGCACCGCCGCTGACTTATGGGATCAACGTTGGTTATCACTTTCGGTAGTTCGAGGAATCGTCAAGCATGGATAAGTTTCCGCTGGAGCCCGCCCGCGACCTGGTAATGCCGCACGCGTGGGATCTAGGATTTCTGATTTTTTCCAGCACGGTGCTCAGCGGCTTCATTCTGTTCGGCCTGTGGCAACTGGCCACCAAGCGCGAACCGCTGATGTTGTTGCTGCTCATCGGCGGCATGGCCGGCGAGATGCTCGAACCCATCTGCAATTTGCTCGGCATGGCATACCATCCTGCAATAGGCCAGATCGTCGGCTTCACCACGTTGGGAAGAAAAATTCCCCTATGGCTGGTGACGTGTTATCCCTGGTACTTCGCCGGCTTCTCGTATGCGCTGATTCGCTGGGACAGCGCTGGAACCCTCACCTCGCGGCGCTACTGGCAGGCTCTGGCGACGGCAGCCTTTTTCTGCTTCACCATCGAGATCTTTCCGGTGCGTGCCGTACTTTGGCAGTACTACGGCGAGCAGCCCTTGATGTTCGCGGGGATGCCGCTCATGTGGTACATCGTCAATCCGACCTCCGATATCGCGACCGCCGCGTTCCTCACGCTGGCCGTGAGAGGCCGCAGCGGCTGGGGACGCTGGATCGTGCTGGCACTCATGCCGGTCTGCATCGTGGGTTTTCACACCGGCCCCTTTGCACCGGTGTACGTGACCGAAAACGCCGGATGGAGTGCATCGGAAAGCATCTTCTCGGCCGTCATATCGACGCTGTTCTGCGTGGTGCTGCTGCGCACCCTGCACTCCCTGTTGTTCAAACCGCGCATGAGTACCGCGGTTTCGACCTAGCGTCATTCACATTCCCGGAAAATACCCATGAGCACCGTCGCCGTCCCCAACACCTTTCCCATAGACGATGAGTACACCCATCCGATCGGCAATGACCCCAACTGGCAGGAGAGCGTGGTCATCGTCTGGTTCGACCTCAAATCCGGCATCGGTGGTTTTCACCGCATCGGTCATGAGGCGCATGCCAACGACGGCGCGGGAGTCGCGACCAGCTGGCTGTTCATCACCACCACCGACGGCACCCGTTTTCGGCGCCACGACAACCTACCCCTGCAAGCCTCCGACAGGGCACGGGACTTGTTCAGTGTGTCCGGCAAGCACCAGTTGCACTTCGATGGCCGCGCCAATTGGAGCGTCGATCATGACGAGTGCCGAGTGCGTCTCATTGCCGAGGATTTCACGCCGCGGTTCGATCTGTTCCGTCACGGCGGCACGGTCACGGACGATTTTGCGCCGGGTCACCTGGAAGCGGCCGGCACCGTTAAGGGCGAAGTGACGCTTGCCGGTAAACATTATCAAGTCGATGGCCTGTGCTATCGCGACCATAGCTGGGGCAAACGCGATTGGACCACGCTGCTCACGCACCGCTGGATTGCCGGCACCTGCGGACCGCAGCTCACCTTCAATGCAGCGGCCTGGCACGGCATCGACGGCTCGCTGCGCAAGTTCGGGATCGTGGTGCGAAACGGCGAGGTTACTTACGCCAGCGAGGTGGACATCGTCGTCTACCAGGAGTGCGATGGCGTCACGCACCGCGGCGGCCGTATGACGCTGACCCTGCCGGACGGCGAGAAGATTGTGGTCGAGCCGCGCGTGATCGATGGAGGCGTCACCCTCCACAATAACGTGGCCTGTGTGGACGAGCTCTGCAGCTTCGAATACCAGGGCACGCCCGGCTTCTGCGATTTCGAGATCTCAACGAACCCGCGGGCCGGCCGCGGGCCGATCTTGGGTCTCGTGAACGCGACCTTGCAGGAAGGCTTGAGCCATAGGGGCCCTTGAGTCCGGCGACACCATGATCGACAAGCCCAAGATCGCCTCTCTGTCGCGCTACTACGATGTGCTGCTGTCGGCACTCGACCGAGAGGTGCGCCCCGAGCTCGATTCGGAACGCGCCAAGTTTCTCTACGGTGCGGCCCGGCGAGTCCTGGCGCGCTTGGCCACGCTCAACGAGAACACGCCGGCGCTGCCCGAAAATCTCGCGTCCTTGCATCCCGACGGGCAAGGAGCCGCGCTTGCGCACGAGGGCAGGCTGCTGGACGCGATCGAGGATGGCGTGCAGCGCCGCTTGACGGGTTCCGCCGCGAGTTCTCCCTCGACTGCCGCCGCGGCGCAGATCACGGCCGCAACCCTCGAGACCTACATTCGAAAACACCTCGATCCCACCCTGAGCCTGCGCGAGTTTCGTATCCTGGCGGGCGGCCGCTCCAAGCAAACCATCATGCTCACGCTCGCGAACGGGCGAGGCGAGATCGTGGAGCGCGTCATACGCCGCGATCTCGTGGTCGCCATCACCGGCGGCACGGTGAGCGAGGAGTATCCGGTACTGAAAGCACTGGCCGACCGCGGCTACCCCGTCCCAAGGCCTTTCTCGCTCGAAGTGGACACCGGCGTGCTGGGGTCCGCCTTCATGGTGATGCAGCGGGTCGGAGGTTCGCTGTCGGGCGATATCTTCGACCCGCCGCCGAGCCGCGAGGCGGTGCTGCACAGTGCACGCGTGCTCGGCCAACTGCACTCCTTTAAGGTGAGCGAGATTGCGCCCACCATCGTTAAATCCTTGCGCGTGCCGCCGAGCCGTGCGCAGCTGCACGAGCAGGTGATTGCCTTGCAGCGGGTTTGGCAGAGCAACTCCCGAGCTTACTGCGCAACGATGCAGGCGGTGTTCCACTGGATGCTCGCGAATCTGGATGGTCTCACGCCGTTGGCGACGGTGGTGCACGGCGATTACAGCTACCACAATCTGTTGTTCGAGGACGAATCGCTGTCCGCCGTGATGGACTGGGAACTGGTGAAGATCGGTCATCCGGCGGAAGATGTGGGCTACATTCGCGCCGCCGCGTTGCAGCGGGTGGAGTGGTCCGAGTTCATGTCTGCCTACAAAGCCGGCGGCGGATCCGAGCTCACGCCGCGCGACATCACCTTCTACACGCTGCTCGGCAAGCTGCGCCTGATGTCCATGCTGTTCGGAGCGCGAGCGTATTTCGAGTCGGGCGCCATCGACGATCTGCAACTCGCGGACGTCAGTATCTATCACCTGCCGCGTTTGATCCAGCAAGCCTCATTCGAGATTCGGCAGGCGCTTGGGCTGTGATGGGACCTCCGACCGACATGGTCATGCCGCGGTTGCCGCAACTGATTTTCCTGGTGGCGAACACGCTGGTGTGCGCAATCGCCTTTGCGTACGCCGAACGCCATCGGCGGCGAAGCGGATCGACCGTGGGCTTTTTGCTGCTGCTGGCGGGCGCCGCCACGGTGATCAATGAACCCGTGGTCGATATATTGGGTCTGTGCTGGTTCGCCAAGCAGGGCAGCATCGGCCTGTTCACCGCCTGGGGCGTGACCATTCCCGCGTTCATGCTGCCGGTTTACTGCTGGTACGTCGGCGGCCAGTCACTGTTCGCCTACGCGGCCATGCAGGCGGGCATGACGGCCAGCCGGCTATACCGACTCTATGGAATCTTCGCACTCGTCAATGTGGCGCTCGAGCTGCCCGGATTGAACATGGGCGTTTATGCGTATTACGGCAAGCAGCCGTTCGAGGTCCTCGGCTTTCCGCTGTGGTGGCCGATCTGCAACGCTCTAATGCCTATCGTGATGGCGGCGCTGGCGCATGTGCTGCTTCCCTCACTACGCGGGCTGGGCCGCCTGCTCGTCGTCCTCCTCGGGCCGATGGCCGCCGGCATGACCAATGGCGCCGTCGGTATTCCCGTATGGGTGGCGCTCAATTCGTCGGCACCGGAATGGGTGGCCTACGGCGCCGCGCTCGTCAGCCTCGTGCTGGGACTCACCCTGGCATTCCTGCTCTCGCGAGTAGTGACGTTTGCAGGCGATACAGCGCTGCGCTCAATGTCAGGGTATCGAAAGCAGCTCGTGCCGGGCAGCTGATATCAGCCCTCGCGTCGAAGATTTTTGAGCAAGGTCCGCGCGGCGTTCTGGCCCGGCAAGCCGCAAATCCCGGCGACCGGATGCGTGCTGCCACCGCTCAAATACAACCCCGGAATGGGCGTCTTGTAGCCCGCGAAGCCGACTGCGGGCTTCATGGGACCCATACGGGTGATGAAGGTATCGACATGATAGACGTTGCCGTCGATGGCCCAGAAGCGCTTCTTGATATCGGGCATCACCTGCGGGCGCCGCGCGATTTCGAGTTGTTCTATACCCTCGTAGTACTGCGCCATGTCCTTGATCGCGAGTTCAGTGATTGCCACGCGCGCTTCATCCCAGCCGACGCGCGGTTTGGACGGGGTCAGCGGTGTCCAGTACCAGAGCGTATCGTGACCGGGCGGCGCCATGCTCGGATCGAATGCGGTCGAGAGTTGCGACAGGCCCGGTATCATCTGCGGAATCTCACCTCGATCGCAGGCATCATAGGCGGCCAGCGACTGTTCATGGGTGTTCCATGTCACGCAGGGCAGGCGCAAATCCAGACCGTCCTCGCGCCATTTATCGTAGCGAGGCAGCGACAGCTTGCCCTTGAAGGCAATGTTCAAATTGTAATCGGTGATGCCGCGCTCCAGGGTCGGGATGTATTCGGCACGCTTTTGCTGGACATCGTTGAGTATGCCTGCGGGCAGCAGCTCGGTGAGAACCGTCTTGGCGTTGATCGTCGTCAACACGGCCTTGCGGGCGATGAGTTCCTCGCCACCGGCCAACCGCACGCCGGAAACGCGCCCACCCGTCATGACGAGCTTTTCCACCGGCGCATTGACGCGCACGCGCCCGCCGGCGGCTGCCAGGCAGCGCAACAACGACAGCGGCAAGGCGCCGGTGCCGCCCTTGAACATGGACGCACCGTAACGGTGGATCAACCCGAAATAGATCATGCCCCAGCCGCCGAGATCTGACTTGTAGTTGCCGAAAGCGAGCAGCGAAGTCATCGGCCCGCGTACCAGCGGATGCGTGAAGCTCGCTTCCACGGCCTCTGCGAACGGCGCAACGATCCAACTCGCAATGTTGCCGAGTTCGCCGAAACTGCCGATGGCGCCCCGCAATGATTGCATCAGCATCTTGAATTCCGGGCGCACCGGATTCGCCTTCATGATGGGCAACCCGATGGACACGGCTTTGTCGATGGTGTGGCACAGCTTGAGCCAGTTGTCGGCGTCCTTCGGCGAAAAATATCGAATCTCTTCCGCCGTCTTGCGGTAGTCCTTCCAGAATGCCAGCGATTCGCCTTCCGGTCCGAGGTGAACGTGATACGGATCGATGAACACGTTCGTCAGGCCATACTTGCTCGACAGCTCCAATTCCCGATCGATGCTGGTCGCATTGAACAGCGAAGCCTGGATCGACCCTTCGTTGATCATGTGGTCCGGCGCTTCGGGCGCCATCGGACTGGTCGCAGTCATGCCGCCCATCTTATGGAAAGCCTCCACGACCAGCACGTCGACCCCGGCCCGCGCCAGGTAGCACGCTGCGATGAGGCCATTGTGTCCTCCGCCCGCGATGATGACGTCCGCGGATCTATCATCTCTGGGCATTTCTTTGGCCTTCGTCAATACACCGCGTTTTGCGCCGATCGTTGAGTCTATACATCGGCCATGAGTTTAAGCGAGCATGGGGCTACCACACTCGTCGGATTGGACGACACCGGCCAGCCGCATGCGCCGCGGCGTCCTCGAGGATCACGCTGCTGCCGCGCGCTCTTCCTGGCGGATGGCTTTGAGCAGAACCACGGTCATCGCAATGAACCAGGCACCGAACACCGACCCCGCGAGCCAGAACACCAATAGCCCGTTCCAGGCGAACGGGCCCGACTTGAAGAATGGCAGCAGACCGCTCGGCACGAAGCCGATGGCCACCCAGAAATTGAGAAACCCCACCCAACGCGGAAACACCGGCGGCGTTCCCGGATCAGCGAGCACGGCGGCACCGATCACCAGACATTGCATACAGGCCGGCGGCCAAGTGATCACCGCCATGATCCAGGAGAAATCGTTGAGCACGTAGGTCAGTTCCATCGACCGTTCGGGCCGATAGGCGGTGGTCAGGAAGGCAACCGCGCCGAGAAAGAAGAACACGGAGCCCACCGCGCCGGCGCTGATTTGGGCATATACCACTGCCGGCGATATGCCCGGAATGCGGCGCAGCTGCGCGGAAATGACCCCGACCATCGGCAGCACGAACATGCCGCTGACGAGCGTCAACACCATGCCGAAGCGAATGCCGTTGGCGTGCTCGGCATAATGCGTCGCCACGGCGAGCGGCGTGAGGGAAGGTGACGGCGGCGGTATGAAACCCGCGAACACGAATCCCAGAAAGAACACGAGGACGCTGAAGAGGCCGCTCCAGGTGAACAGCCGTTGGATCGCGAATGCGTTCAACTCGAGAACTCCGGTCGCTTATTCACGCTGTGATGCTAGCATCTTGGCAACCGCGTGCACGTTGGGATGATTCATGGCAGAAGAATTGATGCAATCCTATTCCACCAATCCGACGCTCTTGTGGTTGTCGGCATTCACGTTCCTGATCGGATACCTCGAATACATCTACAGCTTCCGCCTGGTGTTGCGCGAGCACAGCGCGCCATTCCCCATCTGGATGCATACGCTCTATCTGGCCCACGATGCGACCGGTGCGGTCGTGTTCTTCGATTTGGCGCGGCAGCATCACTACTTCTGGTTCTTCACGCTCGCAAGCGTTGCCCTGGTGATTTGGAATCTGTTCGAGTGCTTCAATCTCTTCATGGCCGTCAAGGTGGAACGTCAGGAAATCTGGGGAAAGCTCTACGACGGACCCGTCAGCGTCCGCAGTGCCGTCTGGCGAATCGCGGCGCAGGTCGCCCTGATGGTATCGGTCGTGAACATCGTCCGGGTCTTCATGAACGACACGGCGATGTTCAAGTGGTTTGCGCTCACGAACGTGGTAATGGCGGTGGGTCCCGGCCTCCTGTGGAGTGAAAGAAGGAGCAGACGAGGCAGCTCGATCGGACTCGCGATCGTCATTCTCATCGGCACGGTCAACACCTTCCTGCCGCCGGGCTACGGCATGTGGACGACGGCGACGCCGTACTTCGATCAGCCCTGGTTCTATATCGCCGGCGTGGTCGTGTCCGCCATTGCAATCTACAACCTCGCTCTGCTGCTGCGCTTTCCCTCCAAGGTTACGAGTGGACCTCGCAAGCCGATCTGGTGAAACATTCGTGCGGCTCTCAAAACTTATAATGGACCTCGAGCATCGCCGTGCGCGGATCGCCGGGAATCGCCGTGTTGAATTGAAAGAGCTGCGCAGCTGCGATTCCACCCGCATAGTAAACGCGATTGAAGGCATTCTTGACGACGGCAGAGACAGTCCACCCCTGTTTAGCCTCCAGGCTCACGCGGAAATCCGTGACGGCGTAGCCTGGCAGGATCGCGCCGGGATTGAGGTTGGCCGTGGAGCTATAGGCAATGGCGGTCTGATCGTAAAGATCGCCGTGCAGAACCACGGCCAGGCCGTCGCGAACCGGAATCGTCACGTCCGAATACAGCGTCGCCATCGATTTCGGCGTATCGGGATAGGTACCGAAAACCTGCGGCGTTCCCAGAATGGAAACGATGTTGCTCGTAAAACGGCCGTCCGTGTATTCATACGAGGCACCGAGGCTGAGCCAGCTGAGCGGACTGATCTGTCCGTCGAGCTCCACGCCGGACACTTCGGCCTTCGGAACATTGACGGAAATCGGCGCCGGCGCACCAAACACGACCGTGTAGGCAACGCGCTGATCGTTGGTGATCCACTGATTGAAGAGCGCCGCATTGAATCGGGTCGGTAGCGTTGCGATGCTGCCCTGGAATTTGAACCCCAATTCCACGTCCGTGTCGGTTTCCGTGAGATACCCGTTGCCGCCGATGCTGCCGGGGCCGATCACGGGCGTCAGCGTTCCGTTATACCCGCCGTTCTTGTAGCTGCGTCTCGATACCACGTAAACCAAGGCATCGGAATTGAGCTGATCCTGCAGCCCGACGGTCCAGCTGACATTATTGAAGGTCTTCGACTGGTCCACGGCTTCCGTGGTCGGGTTGGCGAGAACCTCCGCGTAGCCGGTCGCCGTTGGCAGCAAATCCGACCCGATCTTCTCGCTCGTGTGCCGGGCGCCCAGCGTGAATCCCAAACCCTGTACGCCGGTGGCCTCGGTCAGGTCGTAAGTACCCTGGGTGTACTCGGCGAGGGTTTTGTTGGTGCCGATATAATCGTTGTGCTGCGGTGTGGGCGGAACGAAGGGCGGCAGCCCGAGCAGCGCGCTTCCCAGATGTATCGTCGTGCGTTCGTCGGAGTAATACAGGCCGCCCACATAAGATAACTTGCCAGCCAGGGTCTTTCCCAGCAGCTGCAATTCATCCGACGTTTGACGCGTATTATTGACGTTGAAATTGTCATCGATGTCGTACGGCGTGCCGTCGGCATCGTAGTCCGTATCCGAATCCAGCTGCGTGTGGCCGGCGATGTTCTTGATCTGCGTATTCTCGGTGATGTCGAACGTCGAGATGTCGGAGAAAATCAAATTCCGGGCCGCATTCGAATCCGGACCGTCGAAATCCACGGTAAATGGTCCATTGGCCCGCTGATTGGCCAACACCGAGGCGAGGCCGTTTGGATTGGTGTTGGGGTGACTCGCGACATACGCAGCCCATGCACCCGCGAGACTCGTGCCGGGCGGTGCGCCCGCGGCAAGCGCCAACCCCGTGAACACCGCGTCGCTGGTCGCGCCGCCCGCATACAGCAACGTCGCCGGGATGGCGCCGATCTTGGAATTCGTATTCCAAAGGACTGCGGATGTACCTGAACCCGTGTAGCGGGAGTAATCGGCCACCAACACATTCTTGATGGCGTCGGTGAAGTTGACGGTGAGGGTGCCGCGGAAACCATAGCGGTCGATGTCACCGACGCGCGAGTCCGTATACAGATTGTACTGATAGCCCTCGCGCACCTGCGAGAAGCCGGCCACGCGAAGCAGCACTTTGTCATCGACGATCGGCACGTTGAGTGCGCCTTCGAACTGCCGGGAATCGTAGTTCCCGGCGCGAACCGTGACGTAGCCGCCGAACTCGTTGGTGGGCTGTTGCGTCGTGAACAGAACCGCACCGCCGGTGGCATTGCGCCCGAACAGCGTGCCTTGCGGACCCTTGAGCACCTGAATCGAGGCGAGATCGTAGAATGCCGAGGCCGTACCGGCACCGCCTACCTGGACTTCATCCACGTACGGCAGCACGCCGGGCCGGTTGTTGCTGAACGCATCCAACGACTGCCCGCGGATGACGTAGTTCAGCTGATTGGAGTTCGATGTCGACCGTACGCTCAATCCCGGCGCCGTCGTACGCAAATCGGTCTCGGTCGTGATCTCTTGTTTGTCGAGCATATCGCCGCTCAGCACGGAGACCGCGACGGGCGTCCGCTCCAGATTTTCAGAACGCCGCTGTGCCGTGACGACGATTTCCTCCATGCTGCCCTGATCGGCGCCGCCGGCATCGGGAGCATCGGCAGCCGTGGATTCTGCCACCGTGGAAGCGGCCGCCGTGGAAGCGGCCGCAGCGGGCACGATCGCGCCGGCCGATAAATACAACGAGCTCAACGCCAGGACGATGCGGATCGATCTTGAGACCAGAACATTGTGTCCGGCGTGACATGACACGTCGCCGTCGCGCTTTTTCATGACCCGATACCCCCTTGACTAAAGCCAGTCGAATGCTTGTTTTCGTCCACGGCGGCCGCTCGCCGTCTTGGGCCCGCCCATCGTTGGGCATGACCCTCATGATTGCCCACGATCCGGTCTCGATGATCGTCCAAAGCGACGATCTATCCCCTGTTCCTGGTGCTCTTCGTTCGATACAGGACAGCTTATTGAGGGTGCTTTGCCTGATGACCCCGGTGTCTCGCCAGATAGTGCCTTTAACAGATAGTACGCTATCTTACTATCTTGGAGGTGTCAAACGTTGAGCGAGCACTTGCGCGCAGACGCTGACCACGAGCAGCGCCAGACCGAAGGAGGCCACGCCGCCTGCGTCGACCACCCACTGGGGCACCGGCGAGTTCGCTGCGATATAGAACGGGAAACCGGTACCCACGTGTCCCATGATCGCTCCCATCGGCGACAAGGACACGAGCAGCCATTGGCGCCAACCTGTCCAGATGTGTAGAAAAGCCTTGATGAGCGTCAATGGGACCAACAGGGAGACGGCATTCGCGACGACCCAGAATATCGGCATGCCGCCGCGCCAGACCCACAATGCCTGTGGCTCGTAATACACCCACAACCCGACCTGCAGCGGCGGGATTTCGAATACGAACGCAGCCACGACCGTGACCCAGAACAGCTTCCAGGCCAAGCCCCGCGTGAATGCGTCCGCGCGCAAGCTGGGATAGAGCAGGATGTAAAACGAACCGTAGTAGACGGTGTAGATCAGAGCGATGTGCAGCGGAATCGCCCGGCCCAGGCAAGTGAAAAGCGCAATCTGGCCTATGGCCGGGTGAAACCCGTGTCCCAGTACGCCGACGATGGGCTCGAGCGCAACGGTGCAGGCTGCGGAGATGAGCAGCAGCAGCGGCACCGGAGTGCGATAGCGCCGGCATTGCCGGCAGGCGATGATGAGCAGCACGGCGGTTGCGACTGCGCCGACAACCAGCGCAATCGTCTGCGGCAGCGCCGGCATGACCAGCGTGTCTGGCAGCGTCGCTCCTGCGGCTTGGACGGAAGCCAACGGTGCTGGATCCGCGCTCTCAACCCACGCTTGCACGGGCGCGGGCCGCGAGCGGATCGGCGGCGCGGCGGTCGTACTTCGGGTACTTGTTCATGACCCACAGATTGAACAAATTCCAAGCGATGGTAATCACCGCGAAGGCAATGAATGGGGGCGACCTGAACCAGGGATCGAGGAAGAACCATGCGCCGCTCATCCCGACGATGTCGCCGAGCAGGCAAACATTCATCAACATCGTCTGACCCCGCATCGACTGGCGCCGCACCAGCAGCAACGTGGCCCATGCGGGAGGCCACCAGGCCGTCACGGCGAATGCAATCAGGAAAAGCGGGTCGTCGAGGACGCTCTTGACCATGACCCAGACGACGCCGATACCGATCAAACAGCCGATCACTGCAAAGCCGAACTGCCGTTGCGTGAGCCTCGGCATCAATTCCTCACGACCATACTTGTACACCTGATAGCACAGCAAGAATTCGATGCCCGACGTGAATATCAAGGCGATTGCCCAGGATTCCAGCCACCAATGATGGTAGACGTGAAACCATTGATTCCACAGCAGCACGAAGTTGGCATCGTGAATGGCAAACCACCCCACCGCGGACAACGGCGCGGGATATGACCGGTCGCGACGCGAGGTCCGGAATGCGGACACCAGGTACACGAACGTCGATACCAGACACAGCGTCATGAAGCCCATGACGGGAAACACATGCCGGTCGACGTTCGCCAGCACGGTCTGTGGATCGTAACTGGTCACGGCGAATCGCTCGCGGGACGCGGCATCATCACGCCGGGTCCGGGACATTGATCCCGGGTCGGTCCATAGGCGCACAGCCCGTTGATCATGTACGACGGATAGCCGTACGGAAAAGGATCGGAATGCGTGGCAAACCACTGCATGGGCACGGTGAACACGATGAACATGCTCGCCTGCACGTACGCGAACAGCGCGAGGAACTTCACCCATTGCCGCGCGGCCGCGCCAATGCGCAGCTCGTCCAAGCCGCGCTCGACGAAGGTTTGGCCGCGGTCGTTACGGTACAACAACAGCACCAGCGTCGCGCCAGTCGTCAGCCCGCCGTAACACAGCCCTTCGGTCATCGGAAACTGATAGGTGTGACCCGCGAACAAGGTGATGGCGCGTATCGCGCCTGGATAGGCGTAGACGCCCGTGCGCAGCAGCAGTGACTCGAACAGCGTGTCGAGCGCAATCAGGATCGCAATGCCGATCAACGCCAGCCGGAACTTTGGAATGGCCGGCCGGCGTTCCTTCACCTTGTTGAGCAGCCCTAAGACGGGAAAGCACAGCGAATAGCCGATGATGGTGTAGCCCACCACGATCAACAACAGCGGCTCGGGCAGGTTGTTGCCGTTCGGACTCGTCCAGCCCGGCATCGACCCCAGGGTCCAGGTACCCAGGTTCACCATGTACGAGTTGTACAAGACCGTTGCCGACGTGTAGTTCATCATCGGATCCTGGAAGAACAACGTCAGCCAGCAGATGTACAGCATCCCCGTGGTCGTCATTTTGCCCTCGCGCATCCACGGTCTGACGACGATCAAGGCAAAGGCGACCGCTCCCGCCAGCATCGCAATCCATTGCACCCAAACGATGTATAGATGTTCACTGTACGGCAGAGGGTCCGGACCGGGGTCGGTGGGCACCGCCTTGCCGGTCAATATCCACCGGCCCAGCACCCACGAGATGAAAATCAGGATCGCCGCGCCTACCCACGCCCAGCGCACCACCGGCGGCGTCGGCCGGCCTGCGAGAGCGATCCGCTCTGCGAGAGCGATCGCCGTGGCGCGCCGTTTGGTTCGACCGAGCAAGTCACTATCGAGCATGAGGGCCCCCTCTGCGCAGGCTTGCCTGCGCCCCGCTGATTTTCATCGTTACCATGCGGCTGCGGCCCGACAAAACTCGCTGCAACCGTGCCGCCACGCGAGTGCCGCTGTTGACGGCCGCCTCCATCCCCATGGACAAAAAGTCGCCGCCGATCTGCACGCGGCTCTCGCCATCGAGATCCGCCTCGTAGCAGCGCATGCTCCGATACAGACCGACCCGGCTCTTGATGATCGCGTACGGCCAGCGCTGCACGACATGGCTTTCGACATCCGCGCTCAAGTCGCCGATGAACGGCGCCGCCATGGCCAGTACGGTGCGCAGGATGTCCGAATCCGACCGGTTGAAGTGTTCGCGACACCAAGACTCACTCAGGAAGAAGGACACGACGCCCTTGCCCGCCGGAGCGCGTCCGGGCGCCTTCAAATGATCCATGACGATGGTGGTGAGATGCGCTTGCTCGCTGCGCGGAGGCAGGATGAAGGTTTCGGTGGCGGCGGGGGCCTGCTTGAGCCCCACGTGCAGGTTGACGCTGCAGAGGGGCTCGACGCCTGAGAGAAACGCGCTTTGGGATTCGGTCAAACCCGACCTAAGCTGCAGTAATTGTTTTGGCGGAAGCGCGATCACGCAGCCCTCGAAGCTCTCGACCCTGGTCCCCGCTGCGGTCTTGATCCTGAGGGCGACCCGGTCCGACAGCATATCGACCGCGGTGATCTCGGATCCCAACTGCACCGGCACACGCGCGCCGAGCGTCTCGGCGAGAAAATTGATCCCCTGGTCGAACGCAAGCAGGAAAGGCGCGGCGTACTGCCGCAGCATCCAAAGCAGTTCCCCCGCCGGCGCGCTCTCGGT
>Ga0116231_10005465_pt1 | contig 24994 bp, 12 predicted proteins | sample S1TSphgellanicum_2_FD_89695 | JGI IMG/M metagenome (GOLD analysis project Ga0116231, IMG submission 89695) | Host-associated microbial communities from peat moss isolated from Minnesota, USA - S1T2_Fd - Sphagnum magellanicum MG | ecosystem: Host-associated > Plants > Peat moss > Unclassified... | reverse complement strand
GGGGGTTAGGGGGTTGGTTTGGATTGGCCAATTTTTGGGTATCAAATTTTTTATTAAAAAAACACCCTGGACTCTGGAGGGTGACTTAAGCAATGAATTTCGAGAGGACAAAAGGAGGGGCCAAATAGGAAATATTGGGAATCTCGACTTGGCTGGAGAAATGGTCTTGGGATCTGAGTTAGGTCAAGAGGGGAGGGAGACAACGAAGGGTGTCATTGCGCAGCGATGGCGACGAGCTTGCACACTATTTGCAGCGTCTCCTCGTACACGTAAAAGAAACGCGAGAGATGGCGGGGAACAAGTCCGTGGGGAGGAGTAATGGGGAGGAGTCAGTGTCAGGAGAAGGAGACCTCATGTCCATGGGAAGCGGAGAACTGGAAAGCTTGTCAAGGAAAGCACAGAAAGCTCTGGCTCTGAAGAAACGGCACATGTTTTGGGAGACGCAGCCGGTCGGACAGTACAACAATCATGATGGGGAGAAAGGAGGAGGAGGGGAAAAAGAGCAAGCGGATGGACCTATTGAAGCACCACAGCCGCTTTCGGATGTCAGACAGGAGCCTTACAACCTGCCAAGCAACTTCGAATGGTGCACTTGCGATATAACTGACGAGAAAGTGATGAAAGAAGTGTACACCTTGCTGACTAACAACTATGTGGAAGACGATGACAACATGTTCCGCTTCGACTACTCGGTCGAGTTCCTTAGGTGGGCTCTCAATCCCCCTGGTTACTTCCCTGATTGGCATATAGGTGTGCGTGCAAAGGAGTCCAAGAGATTGGTAGCATTTATCACTGGGGTTCCTGCGCACATCAGGGCACATGAAAAAATCGTCTTGATGGCGGAGATCAACTTCTTGTGTGTTCACAAGAAGCTGCGGTCCATGAGACTGGCGCCCGTGATGATCAAGGAGGTCACACGGCGGGTGCACTTGCGGAATATCTGGCAAGGAGCGTATACGGCAGGGGTTGTTCTCCCCACCCCAATTGCTACTTGTCAGTATTGGCATAGGTCTCTGAACCCTAAGAAGCTCATCGATGTGGGGTTTTCAAGGCTTGTTCCTCGCATGACCATGAGCCGGACCATCAAGCTTTATCGGCTTCCTAATGAGACAGTCACACCAGGTTTTAGGGTTATGGAGAGACGGGATGTGCAGGCTGTCACACGGCTTCTACAGGGCTATTTTTCACAGTTTACAGTTGCACCGCATCTTGTAGATGACGACGTTGAGTATCTGCTTCTTCCCATCGAGAATGTGGTAAATAGCTATGTGGTTGACAACCCCAATTCACATGAAATTACCGACTTTTGCAGCTTCTACACTCTTCCATCCACGATCATTGGTAACGAGAATTATTCTCTGCTCAAAGCTGCCTATTCATACTACAATGTTGCCACTGTGACTCCACTTCTGCAGCTCATGAATGACACACTCATCATGGCAAAATTGAAGGATTATGATGTTTTCAATGCCTTGGACATCATGCAGAATGAGTCTTTCCTCAAGGAACTGAAATTTGGTCCTGGTGACGGCCATCTTCACTACTATCTCTATAACTACCGCCTCAAAGCTCCCCTAAGACCTGCAGAATTAGGGCTTGTTCTTCTATAGCTTGTCCTCCTTCATATGCTCGTTCCTCCAAAGCTTCTTTTGTTTAGGGTTTAAACTGCAGACCTGCCACAAAGCAGTTTTTCATCCTTGTGGCTTTTCTGGTACACATGATGGCAAATAGAAGTCCATATTGGACAAGTGCACTCAGTGTTTTGGTAGATTGCAAACACATGGAGAGCAAGGCAGTCGATGAATACACCTTGCTCTGGCAGTCATCATTTCTCCAGGTTTCTTTGAGCATCGGATTTCAATATAAGCATTTTCTAAATGCATATACACAGAGCTTCAAAATCCCAGATTTCTTGTGCAGGTCTGATTTCTATGAAAAGGGTTCAATTTCTGTGATATTCTGGTTGTAGGATAACAATTCTGAAACTCTTGGCAAAGGACACCATCTTTTCAGCTGGTATCATCTCATAATAGGACAGTAGACACCATTCTCTGTCATGCATTAGACTCACATCCTGTGTAGTCATTGTAGACTTCAAAGCGCCTGAATGTGAAGATTCCTGTCACAGAGGCAAGCTTTTCGAAAATGTGTTCTTTTATGTTAAAATGAAAAATTATCCTCCTGTTCCATGTTGAAGTCCTGTTGGTTCTCCTGAATGCATGAAATTTGTGATGTCAGGAAGTACCTGAGTAGAGGTTTTCAATGCTGAGAAGTATTTGAGATGTTTCATAGTTCCTTGATTGAGTGACTTTATCCCATGCTCTTAAGTTCTTGCTCCTGAAACCCACATTCTTTTTTCTCTCTTTTCTTCCTCCTTTCTTTTCTGGGCTTTTTTCCATTTCTTGTCTCTTTCTCTCTCTTTGTCTCTGTTTTTGTGTTCCTCTCTTGCCCTTGGTTTTTGAAGCTTCTCCTTTGCTTTTAGGTTTTGTTTGAGCTCAGGGCTTCTCTGTTTCTTGTAGGGTTTGTTTGAGCAAGCCCCCTTGGCCCACTTCAGGGTCCCTCTACTTAGTCCAATCAACAGTACTACTTTTGATTGGCTTCTGTGGTTGCATTTAAATAGTCTCTCATTTTATACTGTCCAATTTGTCATGTTTATGGGTGAGGATGGAGAATGATTATCACTGTATGTTGGATGTGGTAAACATTGGCAAAGTCCCAAATAGGAGGTCTGGATGCTGATACTCTAACTACCTTCCTTCGAGAGACATGCATAAGTGCAAGTTAGGATCAGAGATTTGGGAGTTGACAAGGTCCTGCTAAGATGGATCCTCCAAAAGAGGATGCTGGTTCAGTTGAATGGACAGATTATATGGACATCCTGCAGACAGAGAATACTTCAATATTTAAAAGCCTTTTTTTTATTGGGGAAAATCTGCCCAAAAGTGAAATTCAAAATTGAAGTGATTTTTGATTGCCAAACTGAGAAAATATATATAGTAAAAATCTTCAGATTTTTATATTTTTTTTTCATTAGGGTAAACCAGCCTGTCTGTACACATAGTGGCTCAGAGGTCGCTGAAATTCAGGGGTTGGGTAGCCTGAATTTGATGTCAAAATGAAAATTATAGCCCTAATATGGGCACACCCATTGCAATGTACAGCATTTAAAAATATTAAAATCTGAGTGAAGAGAGTAAACCAGCCCATCTCCAAACAAAACCCATAACCAAACACCCTATATGTGTTCACTAAGTGCCCTATTATTGTATGCTTGCCATGACTTTTTGTGTTCAGACATTTGGCTTCATACATCCGGAGAATGAGCTTTTGTGTTTGTTTATGGGTTTGAGCACTAACTTGTGTTTTTTATTAATGGTTGGTTATGGGTTGTCAACTAGCATGCTTTGGTGCACATAAGTGGTCATAAAGTGTGTAAATTCATTGGGGGCTAGGGGTTTGGCATTTGGTTATGAGAGGGCTATTGTATGATTTTAGGGTTTAGGGTGTTCAATAGCACACAATTCAAAACATTTATACCTTGTTGTAGCAACCCTAACACAATAGTATCTTTAAACCCCCCAAGCAAAGGAAAGTATTGTTAACCTCAAAAGGAGCACACCTTGCCACCCCCCACCAAATTAATACAATTTGGGTTCCTTCCAAAAAAGGAGTAGAATCTCAAACATACCAAGGTCAAGCTCTCCTTCTTTCATTCTAGAGAAATGAGTTCATCAAGTTCAAATGTTTTGGGATGTCATTTCTAGCAAGTATTGTAAAGGAAAACTTGCAAGGTTTTTAAGAAATCCTCATTCCTAGTGTAGAGTGTTTGGGAAATAGACTAGTAAATCAAATTCCCAAAGTAGAACAAGAGGTAGATCAAAGTCTTACAAGGGTAGAAGGATCATTAGCAGAGTTTGTATGATTTTGAAGGATGAAGCAAAGCATCAAAGTGAGGTGGTGAAGCATGAACAAACTACATATTAGCAAATTGAGGGTGTGATTGTAGAGTAAATTGTAGATCAGCAAATTGAAGGTTTGAATGTAGAACAAATTGTAAACCAACAACAAATAAAGGGGAAATTTGTGCTAGAGGATGAAAAACAAGTTTTAGGGTTGTGGTGTGTAGCTCAAACAAGTTGTGTAAACTATAAAGGGTTTGCAAAACAAGGATTGGATCTAGATCAAAAAAATGGGAAGATCATAAAATAGACGTTATAGCTCAAAAAGTAGATGTAGAGGACAAAAAATAAAGAAATTAGAACATAAATACAAAGCCAGATATAAAATTTGAAATAGATCACAAGGTCATTGATAGGATTTACAAAAAAACAGTTTGAGAAGTTCTTGTATTACCGTTGGTTACAAAAGTCCATTCGAGCAAATTTCAAAAATCCAAGACCAAAATAGCCAAAATATTAGATAACTTGGGTCAATCACACATATTGATTCATTCCTATAGCTTGCACAGCCACAATTGACATCAATTTAGTGTGGGAAGATTTTTCAAACTTCTAAGATTTTATCAACAAGAACAACGAACTAACATCATATGCTATTGAATCTTATCCTAACTTGACAGATTTTTTATGGTCTTGGGTTGATTAAAGGAAGGATAAAGGCATACCCCCTATTGGGCAAGGAACACATAGGCCCTATTTGTTATAGGCTTGGGCCAAGAAGATCTAGTGGAATGTGAAGACACATAACACCAAAACATTTATCCCTTGTAGGCAATGATCAACAATGTTGGACAAGGAGAATGTGCCCCCAAAACTTGGACCACCCAACATGAATTAACTTACACCAACACCATTGCCCAGCTCCACTAGCCTACACTAGCAACATTGCCCAACCCCAACTAGCCTACATCAAACACAATGCAAAAACCCAATCAACCTATAGTAATAACACAATAGAAATCCAATCAACTAGTAGCACTAACACAACAAAAACTCAACCAACCTTCATCATCCCAGCACCACATATCCTGTGTGAGGCAAAATTCCCAAGCAGCCAAGAGAGGAACATGGACAAACCAATCTTTGGAAAAAACAATGGATGTTGTTGAACAAAGGACCCACTCATTATGGAAGGCAAGTTGCCATTGGTGTATACCTTTCATTTCCCTCTTTGATCACCTAAATGGTAAAACCAGATCAAGGAAAATGGGGCCAGTAGGTGTACTATCAGAGTAGGAGGATGCAATAGTAATCACATGGACCTTAGCAATGTAAGAATGTGGGTTTAATGTAACCTTACAATAGCTTAAGTTGAAGGTTGTAGAAATCACCCAAACAAGACCAACACCATTCAAAAATGGTGTTCCAAATGACTCATGGTGGCATTGGTTCCAAAATAAACATCCCAACCTAACCATTAGACAAGCTAAGGGGTTAGATGCAAGCAGAGCATAAGGACTAACTGCAAACTCTTGCAATTCTTTCTATAACTTCTTGTAAAACATGTATTAGCAACAGAATTATAGACCATAACATATGTGGAACATAGATGAAATTAGGACTCAAGCGGGCAAGCAGACTAGAGTTAAGGTTCTGGTTTAAAAAGGGTCACACATAATATACAACACTATCTCGAAGTCCTACAAATGGCTGACTGTGAATTGTGTACTGAATGTTGCAGGAATAGTTTTACCAGATTTTACATTTTCTTAAGATAGAGGATGTGTGATGACTACATCAAACAATGCAAAGCGAGAACTTGTATGGCAATGGATGGATGACGGATGACGACTTTCCTATTCAAAAAATTCCTTTCACTTTTCAAGAAGTTAGTTCCTAATGGTATTTCCCAAGCCGATCGTCATTTATTGATATTTGATACTCGATGGTCATGGGTCACATGTCACATTAAAAGCCATGGAGCAAGCAATGGATTTTGGGTTAGACACGATAACTTTGCCTTCACACACCTCACATGCCTTCTAGCCCTTAAACATCTCTTGTTCCAATTGAGTAATTTGTCATTTTAACTAATGGACATGTACATTTTAACTAAAATTGACCAAAATTGACCAAGGGTTTGAATGACACATGTATTGTTTGACTAATCAATTTGATTATAATGGTTAATTTGACTAGATTCATATAGTCAAGTTGTACAACTATAGTCAAAATGACCAATGGTCTTTAATCAAGTTCAACATTTAATTAAGATGGCCAATGACTTTTAATCAAAATGACCAATGGTTTCTAGTCAAGTGAAACATTTATTCAAGATGACCAATGATTTTTAATCATTTAATGTGACATGGCTTACTACCTTATGTATTTACCTCTTACTTATTCACCCACCTATTTACCTAATTAATTACTTACCTACATATTACCACCCATCCACCTATCTATTATTTATCTACTCAACTACCTATCTACTTATATTTTTTCACCTACCTACTTACTTACCCACCTACATGCATATTACCTACATCATACTTATCCACCCACTTACCTACTTAAATTTAATCATTAGATGTAACCATTAGGTGTAGCCATTAAATTTAACCATTATGTTTAACCATTAAATTTAACCACTAAGTTTACCCAGAATTTAATCAAATTTTAACAATTAGATTTAATTTAAATTTAACCATTAGGTTTAGCCACTATGCTTAACCACTATATTTAGCATTAGGTTTAACTTCAATTAAACCATTAAATTTGGCCATTAGGTATAACCATTATGTATAACCTAAATTTAGCCACAATATTAAACCATTAAATTTAATTTAATTTTAGCCATTATGTTTAACCATTAGGTTTAATATATCTTTAATTATTATGTTTAGCCATTAGATTAAACCATTAGGTTTAACCTATGTTTACCCAAGGTTTAGTCATTATGCTTACCCATTGGATTTGATAATTAGGATTAGCCTAAGTTTGGCCATTATGTTTAGTTAAAGTTTAGTCACTATGTTTAATGATTAATTTTAATCATTAGGTTTAGCCATTATGTTTAGCCAAGGTTTAATCATTCGTTTTAGCCATTAGGTTTAACCAAAGTTTAGCCATTATGTTTAACCAATGTTTTGTCATTATGCGTAATCATTAGATTTAGCCATTAGGTTTAACCAAAGTTTAACCATGAAGTTTAACCATTAGGTTTATCAACTAGATTTAACCATGATGTTTAGCCAAAGTTGAATCATTATGTTTAACTATTAAATTTAGTCATTAAATTTATCAATTAGGTTTGGCCATTATGTTTAATCAATGTTTAACCACTAGGTTTAGCCAAAGTTTAACCATGAAGTTTAATCATTAGGCTTAGAAATTAGGTTTAAACATTATGTTTAACCATTAGATTAATCACTAGGTTTACCCAATGTTTATGCATTAAATTTAGCCACTACATTACGCTAGTAAGTTTAACCATTTGATTTAACCATCATATTTATCGATTAGTTATCACTTACATTTAGTCACTATGTTTAATGATGTGAAATAAACATGTGAAATGAAAACTTGACAAAAGTTGAACACCTTTGATGGTGTAGCCCATTAGTAAGGATCGGTTTATCATTGTGCAAGTTTGGGGTTCAATTCCTAATACTTTTAACTTATATACATGCTTGAAGGGTTAAGGTAGGTAGGTTTAGTTAAGTTAGGTTAAGTTATGAAAGTTAAATAGACTAAACTAAATTAGGTAGGTTAGGTTAAATAGGTTAAATTAGGCTACCACCTACCTATTTGCCTTTTTACAACCTACCTACCTACCTAAACATATCTACACAAAAAATAATAATAATAATCCAAAAAACAATTAGGTATAAATTTGATTACTCAAATGGTCCATTATCCAATACTCAAAATGACCAATCAAAATGATTAGTCAAATAGTTCAATAATTTACTAGTCAAAGAGACTACCCCCTAGTCATGCGAAACATGGCTAAAACGATTTATCCAAATTGACGAGATGATTTTTTTGACACTTATCCAAATGGGGTCCTTTTTTACTAGATTCTTTAGTCAAAATAACATATTTTTATAATAGTGGCCATATAGGTTTCCCATTTTCAATTAAGTTGCAATTATAGTACAACTCATCGATTTTTTGACATGACATTTTATTTATTAATTGTTGATATTTCCGTGTTCAAGTTATAATGTAATTGTATATTAGTTGTTTTTAGGCTTTAAGGTTAGGCAATGTGGTTTTGGTGGGCATAATTTTTCATAATGTGAAAGAAATAGTCAAGCTACAAAAGAAAGGTGTGGCCCCAAATCATCTATTAAATCTATTTTCTTTGCTAATGTAATAGCATTTGGATGATCTTCATCAAAACCAATTTGAAGAGGATCTTGTCTTATTTATTGCTAAGGAACAATTATGTTTCTATCATTTGTTGAAGCATATTTTTTCTAAGGATCATTTCTAAGGCAAATCCTTCATTAAATTTTCCATTGAAGTAAAAGTTTAGACATGATTTCTTTCATATAATTGTTGAGATTACCAAAAAAGGTTTGTATCCCCATCCCTTATGTCATGTAACATTTATATCTTTAGATTTTGGAATGTTAAGGGATTAACACTTTTGTTTTTATTGTGCATTTTTTGAATGACAAATGGGAGCCTTGTTATGCAACTCCTAGATCTTTTGAAATTATAGACACATCTAGAACTGCCATGGCTTTACCTTCATGACTAATTTACTAACAAAACACAAGTTTAATGTTTGATAGTGTTCTTGTATATGGACCAAAGATGAAAGGAATAATCTTTCAACCATGATTTTTGTATTAACCTCTAGTGTGTCTTATGAAGTTTTTGGATTACCAACACCTTGTATAAAGGTTTGTTGGGTCACACAATGTTCAAGTGAAAGCATAATCAATTAGACTTTGAAAGTAATCTTTGATATTATGTTCATAGTTTTACATCTAAATGCCAAAAAGTAACTTAGTGAAAACCTTTTAAATCATTCTCAAACCATCATGGCACTAAATATTGAAATTATAATATGTTTTATACAAAGTTTGAAAATTTTTAATGTACTAAAGTAGGTTAAAAATATTTTAAAAATTAACTAATGAAATTGTGTTCAAAAATATTTTTATATTAAAAGATTAATATATTATTACTTTTACATTGGAAGTTGACAGTGCATAAGTAAATTTTACCTCAGCATCAACCAAGAAAGTAAAAAATCCAATATTTCATCTATTTGAAGCTTATTTTGTTTGTTCAGATAATCTACAAATTTAAAGAAATTTATTTGTAAAAATTTGGGGAATATATTTAAATCTACTTTAAACATGTGATTTTCAATATCATTGGCATAAATTTAAAGAACATGTTCATATTGATCATTGAAATAAATAATATTTTAAGCTTAATATGTTAAATATTAGCTTATGGTTATGTTACATTTTTTTGACAAGGATCATGAGATGTTCAATTGATTGTGTTTTAACTCATCCAAATGTTACCAATATGCCATAGATTATTCCAAAGTATGTGTTGGCTTGACCTTAATTTCAATAAAAAAAACATAGTTAGTTTTGCAAAAAACCATCATTTGGACAAAGAAAAGTGATAAGGGATGGCAAGAATGGGATAAAAGCACACTACACTCACCCTTTTTGGAAGTCACAATGACAAATTTTTATGGGTGAATCAAATATTATTGCATTGTATTCAAATCTATTTGAGAAACTTGGCAAAAGTGAAATAAAAAATTGAAACCTACATTCTAATCTTTCAAACCCAATTTGTTTTTTACCAAAAGGATAAATTTTCAATCCAAGGTGGACTTTACGAAGGATGGTACATCCAATGTCACAATCCAAACTACCCAAAAAAAATTATCATTATGGATTTTTTTCTTTTAACGGTGTTGGAAATTAAGCCTATAACTTTTAAACACCACACATTGAAATACCATAGCACTTAATATGAAAAAATCAAGCAAGGAAAAGTCTCTCAGAAATTTTAAAATTTTAAATGAAAATTTCAAGTTTGTAAAATCCACTTTGATATCTAAATTGATTATTTCAAGGCCCATATTTTTAGAGATTTAAAAAAAAAGTTTAAATTATGGTGGTATGAACTTGGAAATGGAAAAAATGTGAACTTCAACACCATTTAAATGTTTTTTTGAAAAATCACTCGATTTGGACTGTAAAAATGGATTTTCATCCACCTTTTTTGGGTGAATGCATGCCTTGTGCCAAATGCTCATCTATGTCTTGCCACACAAAACTCTCACTAAGGCATGTGATATTACAAGGGTTTTTTCACACAAATTTAAGATTCTTCTAAAATCTTGTTTTGCTTCAAAAAACATCCCATTCCAAAAGACTCTTGAGTTCAAACATGTAATTAATCTTTGCTATGAAAGGCAATCATTGGCTTTGCAAGGCCATGTGCCAAGTCCTCAAATTTGTACAACAAATTAGGTTGTTGCTAATACCTTATGGCCTATGGTTTAAGAATGTGTGTTGAACCAAAGTTAAGGATATTGATTCCTTTTGAATGTGTTTGTTGTCACCATATCATTTGCATGTTAATTCCAAGCAAATTGTTTAACATTTGATTTTAATGAAACCCATAATTTTGATGGAAAGCTTCAAGTCTTTTGGCAAAACATGTAAAAACAAGTGGTAGAAATTTTAAAACTTTTCCTTTCATTCCAAAATGCCAAAGGCCACAACCATTATAAGGGTTGGGGTTAGTCATTCAATATGTTGATAGGGAATGAACACAATAGATTGCACATGAAACTAGAAAAGAAATGACATCATCAATGCTGAAAAAACAATTGAATCATTTGAACAAGATTTTTTAAATGAAAGAAAAAAATGCATAAAAGATCCATTGGTATGCTAGAAATTGCTTGAACAATAAACTTTTTATGTTAGGTTTGTAGCCTGACAAATTTTGGGGATTGTTAGCTTTCATATGAAGTTTGAAAAGGTTTTCAATATTACAAGTATATGCACAAACCTTCGACATTTTTAATTGAAAATCTTGAAATGCCTAAATTTACATCTATAAAAATTGGCTAAATGATGCCCATGTTAATGCCCATGGATCTACGAAATAATTAATAAAAATAGAAAATGACACAATGGAAAAAAATGAACAATTAATTGATAAAGTTGGGCTCTTTGAGTTGAAAGAAATGTTATAGCTTATTTTTTCAAATTTTCACATTATGTCAATTTCTTTAAAAAATTGATGGATTATGTTTAATTTACAATACACTTTTGAATATTTTTTATTGAAATTTTAGTGCAATGGAATGGTGTGGCAATGGAGATTGGCTCTTCTAAATTTTAATCCTAGGATATGATGAACCCTTAAAAGTTGTTAGGATTCATGTTAAGGTTCTTTTTTACTATTGTTGCATTGTTTTAAGATTTTTTTGCACCTTCAATTAGGGTTTTTAAGGTTTGAAATTTGGGGTTTTTAAATAAGGTTTTTTGGGGTTGAAACAAGGTTTTATTAGGGGGTTTGAAATAAAGTTTTTTAAGGTCTAATTTTTTTAAAAAATTGGGGGAATCTAAAGTAGGGTTTTATAGGGGTTTTTAAATAAGGTATTTTTGGGATTTGAAAAAAGGTATAATAAAGGGTTTTCAAAGGTGACAATAGGCCATTCAAGGTGGTAACTACAATTTTGGAAACCATAGACATGGAATCACATGATATTAACAAAAACAATTATGATCCTTGAGAGACATTTAGTGTAAATTAGGGTTTTGAAAAAGATTAATTTGTATTAATTTAGGATTTCAAAACATGTTAATCATCTTTTTTTTCTTTGAATAAAAAAATCAACTTTTAAATTTTTTGCGTAGTCCATTTTAATATGTTTGATGTTGGAATTAATATTAAAGGTTATGGAACTAAGAACTAAAATTAGCCTAACTTCAAAATAAAACAAGAATTGAAATTAAAATTTCCCCTTAATTCAAAAATTATAATTGAAATTACGTCCCATATTTTGAAAATAAAAACCCAAAACTAAAGTCTAAGTCCTTTAAAAATATTTAGGAACCCAAATCAAAAGGTCCCTTTAGAACCAAGGTATTTAATTGGTTAGGAAAAGGAGACAATGAAGGCCCAAATGTAACAACTTGGTGGTCCACCCATTTGGTTTGTGATGTACACTTTGTTTGTTTTGATTCTAGGATTCACAATATCATTTTTGGTTTTGTAAATTTTTCCCCCATCAAAACAAACCAAAGGTTGGTCATTTATAATGAGAATATGAATGTTAAACATGGGTTTCATCATTTGAAATGTGATATGTTATTGAGATGTTTATTGATGGGTTTCCAAACCTAAATTTGATCTTTTCATGCATGATGAATCTTTAATGATGCATAATTTTTCCCACACATTTAGTTAAAACTAAAATTTAGAAAAATATATGGTGCCAAAATTCAATGCAATTTTTTTTAAAAAGGTGGTTTAAATGAATGAATATTAAAATTTTAAAATAATAATAGAGTCGAAAAAATTTAACCCCCTCACAAAATACTTTAATTTCTTTTTTGACAAACATATCGAAGAAATTAAACACATTATGATCCCCCAAGACTTAAATGATAGTATTTTACAAAATAAATTAACAAATTTTTATGGAGATTAATTCTTTTAATATAATATAAACACTATTGTCATTTATTGCATGTTACCAACATTAAGACATAATAAGCCCCAACAACTCCTTATAAATAGTGTTATTAACTTGAACACCTTACATGAAACAATATAAGTTATAATAGTAATCATAATTGAAATATTTTTATCTCCATCTTTGATATATGCAAAAAGAATAACTTTTAGCCCAGGTGAAGTTATTTGATTGACTTCAAAGGCTTTTTCAATTACATTATGCATTTGGTTGGGCCTCCCAACCCTTTAGCCTTTGGTTTGTCACATTGCATTTGTGGCCAACTTCTGAACACCATGGGGATCCACCTTCTTTGTTATGTTCATGGTGGGGAAAGGATGGCTTCCCATGATTCTATGCATGATGCCTTTGCATCTATTGCAAGGGATGTAAGATTTCACATTTTATGTGAGTAGACCGACGTTCTTCTACCGCCTATTTTTTAATTTTCACATCGACAAGTCAACATTGTGGTTTTGTTGGATGGTTTCCAGACATTGGCTAACATCATCATTGTTTACCCATTTGAATAGATTTGGTTTCGTGGACAACTTTATCTCGTGGGGTTACTAATACAATTGTAATTCAAACTAAGGGATGGGCTTTTATCACGATCAATACTCATCAGACTAGTTTATCCCTTTAACCATAGAGGTCTTTGGGTGTTTGCATTAGCAAGTTGATAATGTTTTCATCAGTGTGCCAACAAGGCATGGATCGCAAAAGGGTTTGGAAGCCTTCCTCTTTCAATTTTGTGTTCATTTTATAGGCAAAAGGTGTTGGTGGCACTACAACAAGTGTAAACAATTTTTATTTCAAGGAATGTTGTTACTATAAGTGAAGATTTTTCTATGTTAAATGTTTTGTTAAGTATTCCTCTCTTCTCCTTATTTGATATGCTCCTTGTAACTTGGGGTTGGAAGGGGGAGGAGGGTTGAATACTTGACTTGTTCATTTCCCCCCTTGCAATCCACTTTTGATGGTGGTTTTTTCTTTTGTGCTTGGACTTCGGTGCTTCCATCTTGTACCTTTTTCCACCCTTTTTTGGGTGTTTTGTTTTATTGACATTTGGCAAGTTTTCATCACATTTTAACACTTCATTCACCTCTATAAAGGCATGGAAGTTTTTAAAAGTGTAAAAATATTAAATTTATGGTGTGATAATAAATGAAAATGAACAATTTTATCATTTAATTTTTTTTCAAATTTTAAAAACAATTAGGGTGTGTTATTGATATTTTTTGGAAAACCTTCAATGAGTCAAAATTTATGAAGGTGTGTGAATAAATGAAAATGAATAATCTTATCATTGAAAATTCAAAGTCAAATTTTCTAAAAAGATTAAGGTGTGTTCTTGATACTTTTTGGAAAGCCTTCAATGAATTAAGATTTATGGAGGTGATTTTCTAATTTTTAGACATATGTGCACCAAAATAAATTTAAGTAAAAAACTAACCCATGTTATCAAGGGTTCAAATTAACTTCCTTATTCCACTTTATCTTGAAGTCAAATCTTTAGAAATTGAAAATATTTATTCTTAAAAGTAAAGATACTTCAAACCACTTAACCCTGTTGACACATCACTGGCCGAATCATTTTTTGAGTTATTTTAATCTGCATGTGTGAATGGGATAAGTTAGGGTTAGATTTTGTCCTTTTACCACCTTGGTGTGAATCCAGCTTACGAGGCTTCACCCAAAACAGTGAAAGTACTAGGTAATTAAGTGCCGGTTCACCTTGGCCGATTTCACCATGAAAGTTATTTAACCATAAAGATGAACTTTTGAAACTTAAAAAATCGGCAAATCTCAGGCGTTAGATGGTGTACGATCTGAGACAGCCGTCCAACAGATCGGACGGACACAGGTCTCGGTTGCTGACGCCGAAGCATACGGCGGCCGTCCGTCGCCGTCAGATCTCAAATTGACCGCAACTTTGCCTCTTATATTTAAAACTTACCCAGCGACATAAGTTAAATCCATTAACTTACTATTTACCGACCGTTGGCCGTTCATACAACGCCGAAATCTACATCCGACAAAACCATATCCGGAACTCAAACCAGGTTTTAAAGCTTAACCACGGTTATTTGGGACACAGAAAACGCGCGGGAAATTTATCTTCAATCCCACGAATACGAAGCCAGCACCTTGGATGAGATGAGGTCCTTAAATGAGCCACGTGGACGGGGATGCACTCTGATTGACATCTCAAGATGTGGGGGGCATATGACATAAGTTAACGGCAGTGATTTTTTTAAGGAATTTTTATGTAGCCTACAAGTGGCCATCATCCTTAGGAAGATTTCGCCAAATTTGGCTATAACCAGATACGAAGTGAAAACTTTCTTTATCAACCTTCTATATTTATGGCTACACACTGAAAACCAAATACAGAAGAAATCTGGTGTCCTTTTTCCCCCTCATTTCTGGAGATTGAAACCCACCAAAATCACTTACTTTTGATTTTTTAGTTTTGAATTTCTCTTTTTGGCGAAATTTCACCAGCCAAAAAAAAAGGCTAATCAATGGCGATGATGGACATACACTTTTAATCTTTGACCCTATCACCGGATCTTTGGACAGATGTTGATGAGACTAGGACATTTTCCTATCGGACGGCTGGATTCGGTAGGTCGTCTGGCCACTGGCAAGTCATTCCAAGACCGGATGTTGTAGAATAGGTGCTTGGCGAATGAGATGTGGAATGAGGTCCCGAAATGAGATGTTCTGGCAGACGTGGTGGGAACGGCAAGACGTACCACCGGATTTAAATGCGGGCCCGAAATTAACGGAGGATGTGGGGTTAAGGGTTTCATCGGACGGCTGTTATTGGCAAAGGGCGTTGAGGTCTCCCCTTTGATCCTGGGTCGTCACTCTGCCTCCGCTGTCTGGTATTGTCGAGTTCCCCTTGTTCGTGGCGAATGACCACGAAGCGAGCCCCCCTCTAACGCATCCTTTAGCCAGTTCATACATTGTTCTTGCGGTCACGGTATGCCTGGAGAACCGCTCCTTGAAACCGATACCTAATTCCTGGTTATTGGGCCCAGATTTTTCCCAATTGTGGGGGTCGGCTGTCCAAATCCTAGTTAGCGGTTGTTTTAAGAAGTTTTTATCAAACTTTTGATATGCAAGACGTTTCTTTCCGATTTCTCTCATTGGAGTTCTGTCTAGCAGTGCCGGATCTGTAAAAGCTGTCCACTATAATCGGTCAGAGTTCTTTGATCACCGTGACGGTTTTCGGATGTTGAGCTGGTCCTGGTAAGCATTGCTAGTTGATTTTGGTGTCTTTCGTCTAACGGTTTTTGCAATGCCAGACAGATCCGTAACATGCGTTTGATTATTTTTTGTGTTCTGCGTGTTACGTCCTTTGAACCCCGAGTCTCCGGACTTCTCGATGGCCAATATGTCGAGCACTTGGCATTGCTCTTTTTGAGTCGATATTCCTTTGTCGAATGGAAATTCAAGATGATTTGGAGTCGTTAACTTCAGGGAGTTTGCAATTGACTTTTGGATGATCTTGTTGTGTCTGCGCATCAAGGCTGCGGGCAGAGCGGGCGAGAAATAGTTCAGTGGAATACAGGGTCAAGGAAAATTCAGCGTAGCTATGTCTGAATACGTGGACGTCTCAGCAATGGCAGCCAACGCCATGCACTCTGTGCTGAACAGCTTTTCCAAGGCACCTGCCTTGGCATCTGTCTCTCCGGGGAGCTACGCAACAGCGCCACGTCCTTTCGGCAGGCAGAAGTCCGTGCACGAGCTTCTTGGTGGCGGACGAAGTAAGGCATTAATCATTTTGTCTTTACTTTATTTAGATCTTGTATTTTTGTGTAGCCACAAAAAGCTTCGACTGGGATTATGCTTCACTCTGAAGAATGGAGCATGTCCAAGTGGTAATTTTTCCTAACTCTTGATCACATAATCCGCGCTTATGTAGCTGCTGATGTGCTATTATGGCGGGATAAGACGATCGCGGTTGCCCTGCTTGCTGGATCAACCATCTTATGGTACTTGTTGGAGCACTTGAAATACTCTTTGGTTGCGCTTATCGTCCACTCCCTCCTTGTCTTCATCGGCGTCCTCTTCCTATGGATTCATACGGCATCGGTATTGAACAGGTACTGGATTTGTCTTTCTCATTGTGTCTTCTGATCATTCAGGTCAGGATTGAGGATTCTATTTCCATATATTTTCCGAGCTCAATTTCTTCTTCGTCGCAGAAAACTGCTTAATGCCTACGAAGCATCTGTGGCCGCGTGCTGCTTCGTTCGTAGAAGAGTCAAACATTGACGCAGTCTGTTTGGGTTGGGGTTCTTCAAGTCATTCTGAAAGGACCTTTTTTTTGCGTTATCACCCAGGTCTGGGCCCCCTGTGATACAGTTGCGCCTCTCGGAGGATTTCGTCCTCAGCACAGCCAGCGTGTTCCGTACGAAGTTTAATAGATGTCTGCAATTTGCCACTGATATTGCTGTATTCAAGGATTTGAAGCTTTGTATCAAGGTATTACTTCTTCCCAATAGTGTGCCCTGGCTGTGTTATTTTATTCCCCCTAAAGTTGTATTGAATCTGAGGTTGTGTATTGTCTGTATGGCAGGTAGTTGGAGCACTGTGGATTGTTTCAAAATTGGGGTCATGGTTGCATTCCCTCACACTAGTCTGGATAGGTACTTCACATTGGTGCTTTTTGTTTGCTCTTCTGGTTATGCACAGGATTTTGCTTCAATTACAACAGTTTTTTCTTTCTTTTTTTGGTAGTGATTTCCAATACATATTTCCATACTCTTATTACAGTAGACACCTTTACATGAACCTTTCATTTCCTACCTGTTGAATCTGTTTCATCTACATGTGGAATCATGCCTGAGGATTGAATAATTCTGAATTTTTTTTGTATTCTTATTCCCTGAAATTGGTTTATGTGACTTGATTCTCCCGTAGCTTGTTGCATTTTGATATCCACTCTCCAATGAACAGTCTTATACTACTTATGGATTAGAATTCTGTAGTGAGGAGTTAGTTCTGCTTTATCTGTAACTCAAGTTTTCCTGCATGAGTCCATTGCAGGGAAGTTTCTTATGGCAGCAAGAAGTATTGATGTGATGGAGAGAATATTTGTGAATATGTTGGTTGCAAGCTGACATCTTGGTCATTGTTGAGCAGTTATTCTTGCAGCCCAAACACTCCCAGTGATCTATGATCAGTATGAGGATGTGATTGATCACTATCTGAGAATGGCTGCTGATGAGGTCCATAAGCATTACAAGACAATTGATGCCACATTCTTGAGCAAGATTCCCAAGGCCCCAGATTTGAGCGAGAAGAAGATGATGTAATCAGGTGGAATTCTGTACAGCAATTTTGGGATGTTTTGAGTGCTGATACAAGGAACTTTACCTGTAGAGACCCAATACCTGTTTCTGCAAACTTTTCTGGAGGTCTTGTCCATTTTTAAGGGCCTTATATTTCCATTTTGAAGTTTGTGATATGCAGTGAAGATCTCAGATACAAATATCAGAGAGTAGAGAATATTTTGCACCAGTTGAAACTGGCCTTTTTGTGCGAAAGGGTATGTAGTGACAACTGAACTTTTAAAGCAATGTCTGATAATCATTATTCCAGTGAAGTAATTATGCATGATTTACAAGCATGGAATGGCTTCTCTTGTACCAATAACAGGTGTCCAGGATAATGTGGAAGATCAACTTCTCCTGTGTCCTAGAACAACTAGAAGTTGCTTTCAATAATGTTATATCAATTATGCTAACATTGGACCCTTAAGTATGATGAGAATCAGAAGCACTGGCACATCCTGGCAGTGGAATCAAGGGACAATTTAATTCATGAGTATTTTATTGTTTCTGCTCCTCAGGGGGAGAGACTATGGAATGATGCAACGCTCATTTGATCCCACATTTTGAGGAATGTTGACCATGAGTTTGCATGTTTGGAACTATACGGATTATCTCCTGTTTAACTGTTGCTGGTTTGCTATTGCTTCCACAAGGGCCATTACACAATGAACGCTTGATTGATAAGGTGTCCATTTGATGCAAGTGATGACTATCTCAAGACATTAGTAGCCACTGGGAGTTGTTGGTCTTTTGCTTGTAGAATGGACAGAAAGCTTGAGTCCAATTACATCGAAGTGTGTGTCTGCAGCAAACTTTTGGGTCCCAAATGGCCAGTCTTGATTCATTGATTCGAAACCGCTGTTACTAATAATAACCCCTTTAAAAATTCTCATTATGAGGTTTGTGTCTTGGTTAGTTGGCCCCACAAATTATAAACATAGATCTTATTATCACAAATTAGCTTGACACATGTCACTTTAGTCTTTGGTCCTTGTATTGTGTGTGCTATTTGCCAAATTGAAATGGTAGTAAAAGGTATTGTTTCTGTTGTGGTCTCATGTTCACTGTAGTTGTGGCATAAGGTGGAGCAGTGATGCATCCAATGAATGGGAGAATGGGAGTTGACTGCCCACACAGTCCATGCGATATATATGCCTATCATGGTTCCAGAGATACATGTAACTTGCACAATGGAACATTGACATTTGAGGTGTGCCCACAAACATCATGGGTCTTAGGTGAAGGATCCAATTTGGTTTCTGAATTGGCCTCTGGATGACAGTGTCTTTTGTACTTTTGATGGTTTTTTCTAGTGTAGCAGAATCAAATAGCAAAGGGATGGGTTTTGATTTGGGATAATGTGGTTTTTAGTAAGCTCTTTATTGATCATGAATTGTTGAACTTAATTTCTATTAGAACTACCTAGTGTTTTGTGGATGATGTAGTTTAACATTCTCATGTCAACAATGAGGTGGACTAGGTGAAAATAAAGGCATATAGAAGAAGGCATTTAGAATTGAGAAACTTAATGAACTGTATAATGTGTTTAGTTCATTATTTGTTGAGAGACACAACGTGAAGAAGATATTAGAACTAATTGTACATCTTGTGCAAATTTTACATGGATAATAATCAATATGAACACCTTCAACTGAATGAACTTGGGACTTTAGATTTGCCACATACTAGTTACTTCATTTCTATTGTTTGTCCATGAGCTTGGGGGCTTAAGAAAACTTGTGAAGTTAGTACCAATTCTACTGTAAGGTTATGTGTTTTTGTGGTTACATCTCTACAGGAAGGTAAAACAACTCATCCATATCTCCCTCCACACTATAATGACAAAGATCACATTGAAGAATTTGAAATGTAGTGTGGTAACCCCATTTCCTCAAGAGGTATTCCAAATTCTGCAAGCTTAGCCTCAAAAGCTCTTACCAAGTCATTGTGTGCCTGCACCTCCACCATGTATACAATTTCATTTCATGACTTGAAATGCATTGTCAAAATTTGATCATGTTAGGATCAAGACATCAACATTTTAATTCAGAATCAACCCACAACAACATTCAATATTCTATTAGCATGTTTCTAGAAACAAACAATGACATGAGGTGAATTTGACATTACCTTTGTCACTTTTCCTAGGTTATATCGCAAAGACTTGATTAGGTTGTTCTTTGTTTCTAATACACTATCAATTCCTGAATTGGAATCAAGCTTCACCCCTGCCTCTCCTAATTGTGCTTCCTACAACCATTTTCCAAGGAAAGTGATTAAGCATATGCACAAGCATTGACCCAATTTTCAACACACAATTTTCAAGGAAAGGTTTTTGAACTCTTTCATGTACAACAAAATTAATTTGCATTAGTTCAGGTGACACACCTTCTTTTCAAGCTTTTCTGCCAAAACTTGAACCTTTCTCTGGAGGAGGAGATTTTGGAGGCCACATTTTTGTTGGACCTCAAATATACTACTCTCAAATTTTGCATAAAATTCATCACGCTCCAATTGTACCTAAATTTAGATTTGGTAAGAAAGGTCCAATGCAAGTTTGAGAATATAGTACATGCAGATTCTTCATTGAATTTCAACAAAAGAATTGCAATGAGTTAACTCCTTGAGAATATGATTATATACCTGGGTGCATCGTTGTTGTACAACTTGGTGATCCCATTCTAAACTTTCTAATTCTCTTGTTCGTTCTTTCAGCGAATTAGTTGTTCCTGCTAGCAATAGCTTGTCCTGCATTCAATTGCTCACAAAAGCTTTAAAAATATGACATGCAACAAATACTTTAGGAATGTTAATCTATAATGCAAACTTGTCAATGCTCAAACATGCATCTATTTTGTTTACCTTATCATAGTTTGCTAGTTGTTTTCTAAGTTCCTCGACCTCTCTGAGAGCCCTTGTTAGTGGCTCAGTGAGTCTCTTATTCTCTTGAGCAATTTCATACATCAACTTCTCATTTGCAGCCTCCTTCTTCTTCATGTCTGTCACATCCTCCTGCATCATTGTCATGCAAGATATATGGGGGCAATATAAGAAGGGTGAAAAATGAACTTGATTCTATCTACAAGCAAGTTTCCTTGTGGTTTAATGCATTATGAAATGTGAAAAAAATGGCAATGACTAAGCAATGTAGTTGCATAAATCATCCCCAGGGATTCAAAATATTTCAGGTTTCTACAATTGGAAGGAACATCAAAAATTGAATAGCATGTACCTTCAAAGTCTTGATTAGGTCAAGATTGTTGTGGGTTATGTCATTGTAGTAACACTTAATTTCTGTGAATGCCTTTTCATGCTTCTTCATCAACTCATTCACATGAACATTCTTTCGCTCCTCAATCTCATGAATTTCTTGCTTTCGTCGAAGATCACATTCTTCTCGGAGTGTTTTGATCTACAACAACATTAAATCGCTTGATCATGAAAATTAAAAACTTATTTCTAAACCAAAACTTAAGTCAAATCCTATATATAGCTTCCCTTATCACATAAAATGCTTATAACATTAGGATGGACTTTGACCTTTCGATCAGACTTCTGTTGTAACTCTTTAGCATTTAGGTCAAACTCTTGCCGCATTTTGGTGATCTCTTTTGCATGCTCCTGCAAGACAACACGAAAGCATGCTCATACATTTGATTACTCAAAGGAACTAGGTTATATGCTACATGACATCCTGAATCGAATCTCATTGATTAATTTGATAGATATAGAAATTCAGCATTTTCAATGCCAATCTAAATGCAGTGAAACAATGGTAAGGATGTACTAGCTTGAATCCTCTAATAGTGTCCTCATATGACAGTTCCATTTCTTTTAGTCTTTCTTTCAATCCTCGTTTGTCATTCCTGCATGTTGTAGCCAGAACTGCATCAGAACAGTACAACATTTTATCAGCCTTTCATTAGGGCTTGTTGGGATCATTTGAATAACATAATCTCATGAATTGCTGTAATTGAAAGGCAGAAATAACATGGAGTTAGTGTTGCTCAAGAATAGAGAACAAGTGGGACCCCCTTGAGATCAGATTAGAAAAAGAATCACATTCTGAATCATGACAGTCTCAATGTAGCTTGAATCTAATATGAAGTGCACAACATTTAGTGAAGGGAACAATACTCACACAAGCTCTGATTCCCGTTTTCCAGCAACTTCTCTTTGTAATTTTAGGGCTTGCTCATTGTCTGCCTTGATGGTGGCAATCATGTTTTGTTGCTCATAGAGCAAATGTTTCATTTTTTGATTGTACACCTACAGTTTTGCAACAATGCCATTTGAAGCCTCTGTCACTCAATGATAACCTTTTGGCAATTTACACCTACTTGGCATCATGGAGCACAATGAACAAATACACCAAATCTCTCAAGAAGAGCCTAAGAATTGAGGAGTATGAGGAAGGCATTGGCACCTTAATCTCTAGCTGATGTCGCTCTTCAAGCTCCTCCATGGCTCTATCTTTGTTACGAAACTCAGCTTGTAGTTGGGCATACTCTTTCTTCTTGATTTCCCAAAATGAGGAGAGCTTATCCTGGCATTCCCCAAAAACAACTGCATTCTATGAAATATGAAACTCCAGCTCATGAAAATGTAAGGAATAAGTTGACAAGATCATAGTGTAGCCTTGCTATATGGGAAAAAAGCAAATCAAACAATCGAGCCTAGTATTCCAAGAGTTGATGAACAATGTCATACTCTCTCAATCTGCATGGTATTGCGACCTTGCTCTTCTTTTTCCTTCAATCCTTGGAGCTCTGTTATCTTGGCCTGAAGCTCTGCTGGAGTGGGACCTGCAGGTTTTCCAACACCATCCTTCTTGCCCTTCCCTTTGCCTCCTTTCTTCTTAGGTGCCATGGCTGCTGCCAAATCACTAGGAGGCAAAGTAGCCTAAGTAACCGACTTCTTCTTACATACAGAAATAGGAATTATGATAACAGGAATGACAATTTGGTGCAAATAAACTCAGTACATGCCCACTCCTTCAAAACAACCAGGGCTGTCCCTCAATTGATTTCTTGAACAGGAAGTAATTGCTTCTTTAGGAAGAGATGGAAGGAGTGTATCCTCTATAAGAAAGAATCCAATAACAATCAAGCAAAAGACCACAATGTGAGAAATTTATAGCAGGTAAAAAAGATCTTCAAAATCAGAAGGAAGAAGACTGCATTTATCTGTCTTTTTCTCTTCTCTTAATGGGTGAAAGAGGTACCATTAAGCTCACAATCACAAAATCAAGACATTCAATACAACGAGATCAGGAGGAAAGGAACCCAAAAGGGAAAAAAAACACCCATCAGACACTTTGTATGTTTGTATGCATGACACAGAGATAGATAGAGATGCAGCAAATACTAACTTCCTCAACAATTCACAAGCTGAAAGACTAGGAACTACTTAGACCATGCCAAAGAGACCATGAACAGAGCCCAAAAAATACCCAGAAAATGGGTGTGGGGGCAGGGGGGGAAGAACCAATAATTGCAAGTTACAAAAAATTGGAAAGAAAACCAAATGTACATGGGGTGAATTTGTAACTCCTTTCCAAAGTGCAAGATTAGTAATAATAGCAAAAGTTGCAGATGCCAGAAATGAGAGTGGATTTAGGAAGAAGGAAGAGGCAGGCATAATGCTGGCAACAACAACATAACTGCTTTTTGTTGTGTCCCATGAAGCAGCTGTTGCTGTTGGCTTAATAAAGTGTACATTCTAGCAATCCCATAAGTACTGTCAAATCTCACCAACATCTCTGCTTCACCAACCTCCACATGAAAATTCAAGTTTACCTATAGGTTTGGGCAACTTAACTTATCAAAAACGTAGTCTAATTGGAGGGCACCTAAGATTGAGGATCGATCCTTCTAGAAAACAGGAGAGATCTTATGCCTACTCCTTAAGAGTGGGAGGGATCTTATGCTTATAAGTAGGAGTGGGATCCCTCCCATCTTAAAGTAAGAGTGAGATCCCTCCCACTCTTAAGGAGTAGGTGTAAGAACCCTCCACCTCCTACCTCTTGTCATCTCCATTTGTCTAGGTTCATGATAACTTTCACCTTGGGCTTTATGATGAGTAAAGCTCACAAGTGGAGGATATTCCCAAATTGTGGGGCTGGATTTGACTACCTTGTTGTCCTAGAGCCATTATTTTGAGAATGTCCCCACCTTGTGGTTTCATCCTGCACTCTAAATCTCAGGGTGCATTCACACTTGATGTTCAGTCATTGTCAAATGAAAATCTAGGTGGCATCCTTGGGTGTCACCCAATGCTAAATGGGTGATAGCTTAACATAAAATATTCATGGTAAGTAGGTGTAAGTCCTAAATGACTAGCATGGTGTTAGGGGACTCAACACTAGAGTCCCTAACACCAAGTGTGAGAATGTACCTTTAATGGCATTAGAACATTTATTGGGACCTAAAATATGCCATGGATTTTGGATTGAAAGGTTATGTTAAAGAGAGCAAAATATCTCAGTATCATCATCATATGGGTCATCCATCCTGTCAATTTCATGTTAGATGAGAAGTTTCAACCCAAAGTAGGTTTGCTATAAGTGATATTTGTATGTTATTCATCATTATTTTTAAATTTTCACATCAACCAATAAGCAAAAATTCCTAGCTACAATTCTTAAACTACATTCAATTCTATCAATGGTCGTCAATGATTTTCTTTTGGGAATACACCTTGAGGGGCCCTGGCAGTGTTTTTGTTTTTCAATTTTATCATTTTGCACCAAAAATGGCAATCAGCCACAAAAGGATTTAGCCAAATCTGACTACAAGACAAACGCAGAAGTAGAAAGTCCAGGAATCTTATTACATACTAGTTTGAACCCTATGCCTAATGCACAGATGTGTGTATTCGACGGTACATATTACAAAATGATGCTGAATGATGTTGGTGTCCATGACATCATCCTTTATTGGTTTTTGTTTAGTTTGTTTCTAAATTTGTAAGGCACACCTTGAGACATTTTTTCTCCTCCT
>Ga0116231_10005463_pt1 | contig 25013 bp, 16 predicted proteins | sample S1TSphgellanicum_2_FD_89695 | JGI IMG/M metagenome (GOLD analysis project Ga0116231, IMG submission 89695) | Host-associated microbial communities from peat moss isolated from Minnesota, USA - S1T2_Fd - Sphagnum magellanicum MG | ecosystem: Host-associated > Plants > Peat moss > Unclassified... | reverse complement strand
GACCTGCAGAGAATACTATATGGGGGAAGGTGGTGGCTTCCCCCGAGTCCGGGCCGTGGTGAGTCTTGTGTGTCCAAGTGCCCGTGGCAAGTCCCAACACCACAGGGTGTCCCGAATGCTAAATTAACCTTTTGTGGTTGGTTTTTGGATGCAGATTCACACGAGATAAGTTAGTCCCTCTTCCTAGTCTAATCCCTGGGCTCCCAACTCGACCCTCTACCCTTTTTTAGAGTTGGAAGCCGGGAGCGTGCCTCCAAGTCTCAACTTTCCGCAACTTGACTTTGTGAAACCCTCCAGTGGGCTTCACCCCGTGACTTGGGAGCGCGTCAGATTACAACTTTGATATTTTTTCTACACCATGTGTGGGCATGAACATGTTGTTTAGATTTCATAACATGCATTCCCAAAAATACACAAAGCCTTTCACTTTGAGTTTTGCATCATGCTACATAAAGCCCATAGGTAACATTCCCAAAATTGAACTTGTGTTCAGCTCTTGCTTCACACAACTTATTTTAGTGTTGCCCTTGCCTTTGGGCTCTACCCTACACATTGATAATAAGTTATAGAAACAATTTTGAACAATACATGATAATATGATCATAAGGGGAAGAATGAACTACATTTACGACTTGTTGTATTAGTTCTTAAAATTTTTGGAAAAGACAAACAAACCTATTCAATTTGTTGGAACTCAAATGCCAATACTCAAATTAACTATAACAAAAAAATGTATAATGTATTGAAAAGTCTCCTATTAGCCAAAGGAGCATACAAGTTATTGATTTATGATCCACCTTGCAAGTTTGTAAAGCACTTATGTTTAGGGCTAATGATAACAATCACATCTCATTTTACAATGGGTAAATTGTAAGGTCCATGGGTGGGGGACATTCTCAACATATGGGCATGAATACAAACTCACCTTGTTTTAAGCTCTTCATTCAAGAATGTTGCCACCCTAGGGCTTCACATTATTTCAAGCCCTTTTTTTTTTACCTTTTGTTAAGGCAAAAGGATTATTATTCTAGTTATCATTTAGCCATTTCACCCACATGTCAAATTACAGTAAACCCCCTTTATAATCACGCCCATTTTAGTCACATTCTTGTTTATGTCACAATTTCTTTGGTAACTATCCGTTTAGTAAGAAACACCATTTTTTAGAATCACTATCACACTTGTTAGTAACACAAAATATTTGCAAAGCTTTCTTTGTAAATGTGATTATAAGGGGGGAAATCTAAGGCAAATATTAAAAGTTTTGTAAGTTGTAATTCCCTTTGGCAATGTTAGTGTTGCTTTGTGTTCAAGTTGTGCAAACTATCAACAATGAATCTAAGTTAAATAAAAAAGAAAAAACAACCTTCTAGTGTAGATAAGCAAAAGATATGTGAACTTGCCACGAAATCAGAAGACTCTTAATTAAAAACATCTATCTAGTTGACAAGATACACAAGCTAATAGTTAAAGAGCTCAAACTCAATTTAAATTGTCACATTAAAACATGCATAAATCACAACCTTTTTCAAGTCTAATAATGCATAGTAAAACTTAGAATAACCCATGAAGGAAATTTAAACAATTAGCACCTTTATTCTAACATAAAAGGGTTGTTTTGTAAGTTTTTTTTGCCTATAGTCACAATCTTGTTAGGGTTTATATGGAATGTGACTATGCATGTTTAAATCACAATTTGTTAGTGTCAAAAAAAAAAATGGTCACCAAGGGCACGATTATAAAGGGGGTTTAATGTACTTACTTTCCACAAAAATGATACTCCATCAAGGAGGTTGATAAAAGAATTGGAGATGGCAAGAACATGGTAGAGTGAACCATATTGACAAGCTTATGAATATCTAGTAGGCCTATATTCGAGCCTATTTCATCCAACACATGCCAACAGTGACCTATACATTTCATCAAGATGGAGGTGAGAAATACAATTTCTCCATTTAGAGATCTCTTTTCTCTATCATTGCCTTGAGTCATTAAATGATTTCAATGTGTCCCATGATTGCACAATGCATCCTCATTTTGTGATCCACAATCCCTTTGATGTATCCTCATTGTCATGAATAATCAAATTGAAGGTAGGGGGAAACATAACAATTTGTATTTCTAGTCCAATGGTTAACCCACCATGTTGAATTTCTCGAGGAGTCATATAAACAATAGCTATTAGCACCAAGAGGACACAATTGAGACTTCATTTCCATACATCATCCATCAATAGCTGATGAAATCCATGGGAAGTAATGGTGGTTCATTGTCAGTGCTCTTCGCACTTGAAGGTGGCAACCCAACAATCTATGAAGGACTCTCATGAGATTTATGAGATCACCAATTGTCGTTTCACCCTTCGATGTGTCATCATGGTTGGTTGTTCTGAAGTTTTGTCTGCAACCTCATGGATATGCGGAAGCATTTGTGCACATTACTTGAGATAATTCAGATTGCTACTGAAAGTGGTTTTTGGTTTTGTTGAGCTCCCTTGGAGCAAAAGACGCAAGGAGTTTGAAAATCAAACCCTCCACACGGGGAAGATTGCGTTGGTGATTGATGATATTGCACAAAAGTGCCACCAAGCAGATGCAGAGAGAGGAAGAGACTGGGGTCCAACTTCAAACTTTATAAGTCCAGTTGAGACTTTTTTTTTCCCGTTTCTTGCTCTCATTGGATCACCTGGAAGCTTCCACGCAAGCCTCTTTCTCTTGCAGCAACAGTCATCTCCATTTGTTGTCTGAGAGTAAGTTGATCTCCTGCTTTTACTTCTTATCTCTGGAGCTGCAACACTGCACCAACCGGTGAAAGATACAACCCATGCTGAGAAAGTTGGTCTATATTTTTTTGCGAACATGTCAATACAGAAATTGAGCAGATGCAAAAAGAACCTCTCCAATTGGTCCATGGAACTGACTTCCTAGTTGGCTCTTCCATTGAACCCTTGTTGTACATCTAAGATGGGGTGCTAGCTCAAGACTATGGCAAACAATCTAGTGGATATTATCTGTTAGTACCAAAGGTATGCAAATTCCATGGCTTTGCAGGGAACAAGGAGCACACCACCTAATGCAGCAACACAACACACATCTGACCAAAAATCTCTACAACTCTGCAACCTCTTTCATACAGTCTAAGCTTGATCCTCTGAAGAACTGGTGCAAACTGCCTGCACAAACATTGAAACAAATGTGGCATTCAGCTAATCAAACAGCTAATCAACAAGATAATTGGGAAGCATAAACACTGAAGTGTTCATAAAGCTTACATCAGAGTTAGTCTGTAACCAGTCGGCTTAATGTCTCAATGAGCTGCCGAAGATTGTGCCTTGTTCTGGCATCTCCTGTCACACTGCTGACATCTGCACTGATACTCTGCAAGCTCTCCAAGGAGAGGAGCATGTCACTGATGAACAAACAACAATTGTCCTGAGGAAATCAACATAATATGGAACTGTAGGGAATGCACATAATGTCAAAGAAACAATACAAAACTCTTACTTAGAATCAGCCAGCCACCTATTTTCTGGCATCAGCATCAGTCTTTCTCATGATAACTCACAATCACAAAACAAAACTGATACAGATATGCATGATGGCCACTTGAAAAGCATAGGCTAACCTCAACTTGCTTCAAAGCTTTGCTTAAGGTGGATACAGAATCCTGCAAGAGATGTCTGTTCTCTGATGTCAACACTGACTTGCTCAATACTCTGAAAAAACAGACAAAACCACAACATCTTAGCAAGGATTTGGCTGAGATAATTGCAGCAAGTAAATTCCTTACACCAAAATTCCTTTCCACAGTATCTGGCCTTCAGCTTAGCAGCTTGACTGAAAGTGTTAGACCATCATGATCACCTTCTTCATAAGCAAGAACAGCAAGCTGTGGCAAGCTGCTGCCATGACTACTATCCACTGGACTTCATAAGCACCCACTGACAGTGGGTTGATGGTGGGTTGTAGATACATCAGGATGTGCACAACACACCTCTTGACAAAATGTCACAGAATGGTAACATGTTGATTGTGTTTTGGAACAAAGAGGATTGGTGCTGTTTGGATCAGTGATGAGCATGAGGAGGACAGAAGCACAAGAAGAAGCAATGCATGCTTACCCCAAATCACGGCCTGATTTAGTTGCAAACTTCATCAGGTATGCCAGATCTTTCAGAAGTTCACCCTCTCTCATCTCCTTCAGCAAGGGTCCAATATCCTCTGCCATCAGTTGTGCCTGCAACAAGTACAAGTGGCTGTTCAGAAGAGAAGAGAAACAACACTGTGATGGGGTTGTTGTTGCCGGTACAATAATTGTAAGCTTTGCCAGGTGATCAGCTTGCAGAGATGAGATCTCCTCAGCACTTTTTCTTCTTTGTTCAGGTTGTTTGTCCAGCAATCTGCTGTTGGAATACTGCACAATCCTACTGCACAAGGTCTTCTGGAATACCATTGAGCAGTGCAAAAACTTCGCAACAAGAGAGAGAAGCAATACCTTGGAGAGGAGTGGTTTGGCCTCTTCAACAGCCTTTTCAAGACGCTCTGCCATGTCTGCCATGTTTGCAACTCCCATGTCATCAACCTGGCGTGCAAGCTTGATGCAAATCCCGACGAGCTCATCTAAGCTCACACCCTGCTCTCCTTTGATTCTCTCTCTGTCGCAGACGATCAAACCCTCGTCAGAGCAGCCAGGGTCCAGCGGCCCCAAAGAGGGTTTTGGCAACGGCAAGCGCGGCGTGATATCGATCAGAGTCTCGCTAACGAGTCCCGACTGATTCACCTCCACGAGTGCATTGCGAGGGATGACGATGCCCGAGTCGACGAGCTCCACCACCGCATCGATCCGCTGCAAACTAGGTCTCACCTCAACCACGTTGCCGACCTCCACACCCCGTATACGCACGGAGGTACCAACCGTGATCCCTTGCGCCGTCGCGAACTGCAGAACGACTTCGTACTTCCTCGTCGTCGCCCCCCGGATTTGCTTCCCGTTCACCCAAATCAACGTGATCGCCAGCAACACCGCCCCCGCCATCACGAACATACCCACTCCACCCTTCCACACACTACCACGCTTCCCGAACCCAACAAACCCTCTCATCAACGGCCGCATGACCAGCTGCTGCCACAAGCTTCTGGGAACCTCAAACACTCGCTTCAAAAACCCCGAGTCCTCATTCTCCAAGCTCGTACTTGTTGAAGATGTTGAGGTCGCTGCCGCAGGAGCTCCTGAAGCGGAATTTTTTGAATCCGAAGTTGTGGAAGAAGAAGAAGGCTCCCTACTGCTGCTGCTACTATTGCTGCTGCACATTACCTTCATCTTCATGACACCACCATTCTGTGCGAGCTCGAAACCCAACTTCCTGCCATGGCTCCCTCTCAGAGCTTGCAAACCTTGAATGCCACCGCCACCACGGAACAAGAAAAAGCTGTGGAAACCACAACCACCGCCACCACCGTGCAAGCCATGATGGAAGCTGGTTCTCAAATACTGCGTCTTTGGGAACGAATTGGTGGTGACAACTCCCACGACAACCCCATTGTGAATTGTAAGGAGAGAAGAAACGCTAGAACTCAAATCCATGACTTGATCGTTGTCGTCAAGTGGTTCTTCAACAAAAGATTTTTTACGACAAAGAGAGATAATTTTTGCTTGATTGTCTGTCTGTCTCGGAAGCAGCTTGAATCTCTCGCAAGTACCTTACTCACCAAAGATTTGCATGATTTCTTCTTCACCGAGACAACAACAATCGAAGACTTCGTATTCGATTATGGACCGGTTTATTGCAACCGTAGATTGCTCGGTTTTACAGTACTATGCCGGTCCTGTCCCACTTAGTACCGGATTACTGTACCATACCGGTCCCACTACTCCTAGCGATGGGGCTTGCCACTTAGGGCCCGCTTTACACTAGGAGTCAGGGCCAATGTTCAACCCAAATTCAGCATTCCTATTGGTGCAAAAGTTGAAATCAGCCCCAAGAGCTTTACACTAGGAGTCAAGGCTGAAATAGAAAAAAACTTTTCAATCTGCCCCAAGTACTAATAAATGCTGGACTTTATGGCTTTGTATTGACCCTGAGACTGAAAAAAGGGTCAATAGCATCAAATGTGGGAGGCCAATTTGCAAACCCTTGGGGCCAATTTGCAACCCAAAAATGCTCAAAGATGGTCCCAAGAGTTTTTTGCCTGACTCCTAGTGTAAATCGCGGCCTTATATAGCATCCCCAGCAATGCTCTGTGTGTGACCCTGAACTTTTAAAATTGGAGGAAGACAAGTCAAAATATGCCGGTTTGGCTCAGCATCATCGTTTTGGTCCAGCATTTTTTTTGGGTTCGTTCAGTGCCTGAGAGCATCTCCAGCGGTGCTTAGTATGTGATCTTGCAAAAAATATGTCACATCCAAGTTTAATTATTTACTTCCTTTTTTGGAACCTCATCCATAAAACAGCAAATATGTTGGGGGAATACTAATTGCAAACCGCCTTGTCCAATCATTGTGATGGGTCAATCATAGACATGAGCAGCAGTCGGATCATATTTATTACACTCTTTTCTATAGGTGCACTCTTACCAGCCACCTCAAACTGCTGATCCAAACCATCTTCCTGAGCCAAAACGGCAGATTTTGACCTTTTTCATCCAATGTTATTGTTTAGGATCCAATACTGGGCACCACCGCTGGAGATGCTATGAGGCTGCTAAAAGGCACAGCAAACCCTGTCGAAGAAGAAGAGTGTAATAAATATGATTTGACGGCTGCTTCCCGTTTTTGATTGGCAAATCATAATGATTGGTCCAGGTGGTTTGCTATTAGTAGTTCCCACCTATTTGCAATGCGAGTTTTAGACATATGGATGGGTTTGCAAAATAAAGAAATAACTAAACTTGGATGTGAGAAACATTTTTGGAGGGTGAGATAGTGAGCAATCCATTTGGGATGCTCTTTAGAAATTTTAATATGGCCTCAATTGGCATTTGCCATACTTAAAAAATATAAATCAAATGGCCCTACCACTCCTCATCCGTAAACACGGCAGAATGAATACTATAAAGTGAGATCAATGATTACCGTTGGCCAATCAAAAACAGAGAACAACAATCATTTTATTTTATTTATTTGTCTTGTCACTTGGACCCATAAAAAACAATGAATAACAGTTATTTTTAATTTATTGCACCTTTTCGGGGCCCATAAGCACATGCAATTTTCTTATATGTGCATTTTTCAAGGCATAAAGAGATTTTTCAAAGAATCCATGGAACTTGATTGCTATACTTCATCCAAAATTCCCAGTTCAAGACGTTTTATAGTTGGCACAAAATTTTGAATTAGTTTTTTTGGCCTAGTTCTCATAAATTCAAAAGCAATCAGTTATCTAAGGTCAATTTCACATCTTGGTTATCAGTTTTTAAATATATATATATATTTTTAATGAAAAAAATATTGTTAAAATTTAAAATAATTCAAAAATAAATAAAATTGAGGAAAATGTCATTCTTGGTTACCCACTAGAACCATGTGGATTTTTTATTTTATTTTTTTCAATTCTAGCCATTGGAAGTTCCAAAGTTCATTACAATTTTAAAGATTTAAATTCATTTGAAAACAAAAGTTCACCATTTTAATAAAAAAATTGATTGGGGATGTGTTGAGGATGGGAAATTAATCACCAAAAGAGATTTTTAGGGGAAAAACTTGTGTATCAATCATTTTGGAATACAAGAATTTCTGATATTTAAAATATAAAAAATCAATAGCCATAAGTGATTTGATAATAATTAATTAAGATGGGGGTTTGTTACTTATGTGTGGAAGGATAGGTGTATGGGAGTAAGACAATAATGAATATGCTTGACATGAGTAGAGGGTGTAAATGTTGTGAATAGGGTTTAGGTGGAACTTTTGGATACATAGTTGATATGGGGATGCGTGATATATATGTGCATAAGATTATTATTTCAATGTGATTTTAGTGAAATCTTATTTTTACTAGTTTTTTGAACATTAATTGAGATTTATTTATTTTAAATGAACAACATGTTCATGAATTTGTATGTTAAATTAGATCTCAAAAAAATGTGATTCTCAAGATGATGGTGAGGGCAATGATGGAAGAGATATAATAAGACTATGTTATTTGTGAATATGTATTAGTGAGCGCCTTATCCCATTGTCCTAAGTGTATTAATTTTTTTATAAGGTCACACATCCTATTACTATTTCAATCAATTTAAGAGTTTTCATGGAACCTTGTTAAATGTTATTTTTGAATATTTTAATTATTTTTTAGACAAAAATCATTTTAAATTCAATAATTTTTGTGTATTGAATTTTTAAATTGTGAAAGAATGTGACACACAACTTTGTTAAAAGTTTTTTATTAATCCAAAAGTGGAACAAGGTCTCCATAGTTTCAGAGGGTTTCATTGTGAACATGTCAAACAAACATACACACACACACACACACACAAAATATTATATATATACATATATATCTATATGTATATGTGGGATAATTTTTCATTAGGTGGGACAAACCACAAGAAAATCCATTACCTCAATTTGAAAGATGTTTTAGTAGTTGAAAAGGTGGGATGAGACATGGAACTTATATTTGGGAAAGAATATGTCAAATCCTACATATGTGAATGTCACATTCTTGGTGATTAGATTTTGAGGTGTTTTAAAACAATGAAAATTATAGAAATGAGCAAAAAGGAAATAGGGGAAGGGTGAAAATATGACGTTGAAGAGGGGGAATACTTCAAACCTTTCAATAGTCAAATTATGGGGAAAATTTTATGAACCACAAAACTATTTCAATGGAAAGTGATGGAGAAAAAAACTAAGGATGGTTTATATAGAAGAAATGTAATGAACAAATATAAAGAAAAAGGTGTTTGTGTAAATGAGATGAAAATTAGGAAAAAATGTCCAAGAATTATACTTATTACATTTTAAAGTCTTGTTAGGGTAGTGGTGTAACATTTGCAATGTTAATATTTTGGGTGGAAAACATATTGGGGTCAAATATTAAAAGGATTATATACACAATTGGAGGTAAATAATTATGTGGATGAATTGGGTGTATTAAAGAGCCTTAAAGGTTTCATTTTGTAACACGGGTATGTCAAACGTCCTCCTTGTTAATGTTTGGTCTTCCTAACCTAATTGCCCAAAGATGATATTAAAGGGGTATGGAAATTCCAATGACAATGATTCATTGAATTTCATTTAAGTAGGAGGATTTTTACATTCCATAAGTCATAAGTCATCATTGTCATTTGGATAATTCCAAATAGGAGTATGTTTAGCCTATTCCCAAGTAAATAAGCATGGAAAAGTGTTTTTTTTTTCTATGTTTTTTTAAAGTTTTTTTTTTCAATGTCATATTTTTATTGATGCTATATTTATGAAATTAATGAAATTTAACATTATGTCTTGACATTTTTGCAAATATCATCAAGTTTTGGTCATGTAATCATTTTTTAGTCATATAACGTGACATAGTTTTGTTTACAATTACATGATTAAGTCATGTCATGAAATTCGCAACCACATGATTAAAGCACATGTTTTGATTTCAAAACCATCTTTGACCACATAACAAAATTTATTGAGCACATTATAAACTTAGGAATATTTTATATGAAAAAAAATTATCAATTAGGTGCATGTAGTTTTTTAAAATGGTCATAATTATCATTAAATTTTTATATACAATTCAAAGATTTTTAAAAGTAGCCCCCCAATATATATATATAATAGCTTATTATCATCAATCAATTTTGAATGTTTCTAAATTTGTGATTTTGCACATAAGCCACAAAAAAAAATTCAATTCAACATTATGCAATTAACATTTTATTTTTGGAACCAACATTAAAAGACATTTTTGCTTAGGTTTAGTCATTGTCAACTTGGGTTCAACATAAATTTAATTTAATTTCAATTTAAGTTTAGACTTTAAGTTTAGCTTAGGTTTAACCTTGAAATTTAACTTGTTCATTTAAGCTTTAGGTGTAGCCTAAATTTAAATGAGGTTTAACCCATAAGTTTAACATTTAAATTTAGCCTTTGTTTAATTTTTGGGTTTAACTATGATTAACTATATTTAAATATTATGATTAACTTAAATTTAGCCTTTAGATTTAGTTTAGTTTTCTTTTGAAGGTGTTGTTTTGTAAACATGTACCAAAATAGTTGAAACTATTGCTTACTTTTGTGTATTTAACATTTTAAAGGCAAAATATAACTACAAATGGAGTTTTTTTATACAAAGATATTTTCAATATATTAAAATATATATCTTGAAATTTTGAAATCAATTTAATGAATATAAAAGTACACAAAAGACTTTTTAAATAGGTATAATCATTATGTAAAAGGACTCATACTTAATTATTTTTGGCAAACTTTAGTACTTGCTTTTTTGGTAAAATTTTAATATAAACTTTAACATAATAGTATGAAGAAAATTATTTTTTTTATAAGATGCCAAAAATATTTTTTGAAAAATCAATGGTTTAAAAGGGTGGGTGTGATTCATGATTAAATATTTGCATTTTTTAAGGTTAATATATAGGTTTAGCTTACATTTAACTTTTAAGTTTAACCTAGATTCAACTTTTATGTTTCACATAGGTTTAATTTTTAGGGTTAAATTCTATGTTTCACCTAAACTTGTATAGGTTTAGCCTAAATTTAACCTTTAAGTTTTGTTTATGTTTGACTTATAAATTTCACCTATGTGTAGCTTTTAGGTTTAACTTATATGTTTAGTTTTTAAATTTAACCTATGTTTAGCCTTCAAATTTAATGTTTAGGTATAACTTTTAGGTTTAATTTATTTTTAGTTTTGGTTTAAGTGGATTCAACCTTTATGTTTAAATTTTTTGTTTAGCCTAGGTTTCAATGAATTTAACCTAAATAACTTCAGGTTATTATAAATTAACATACAATTTAAAAAGGTTTAACTTAAGTTAGGTTAGACTTGGTGGGTGCATTACATTAGGTTAAGTCAACCTAAGGTGATTTAAGTTTAAATATGTTGATGTTTATAATTTTTGCTGATTAATTATTTTATAAATAAAAAGTTGTGGTGCAATGGTTTAGGACTTGAAACCTCAAAGTGCATATGAAGGGTTCAAATTTTCATACTTACAACCTAGGATTATTTAAGTTCTTTGCTTAAGTCGCTTATTTAATTAATTTTAGGTTTGTTTTTAATTTAAATGGTTTAGGTTAGGCTTTAAATTAATTCACCTAACATAAATGGCTTGAGTTAAAGTCCTTAAAGTAAGCTTCGTAGGCCATGGTTTCCATTGGCATCACAAGAATGACCTAAAATGTTCATTTTTTAGTTGTAAAATGCCACGTGATAGGCCATAAGTAATTAATATTTTTTAAAATTTGGAATAAGTTGTCACATAGGCCATGAAAATAATAAATTAATTATGAAAATTTGTAATTTATATTTATAAAATGAATTTTCAATCATTAGATGCATGTTTTATAATTATTATTCAATTTAATATTACAAAATTCAATAAACATGATTGTTGATCTTTCAGAATTGTGATCATCCATCCATGATTTTAAACATGAAAATGGTATGGAATGACATAAATGACTTCTATCATGGCATCAATGAGTTTAGTCATGATTGTGATGAAATGGCATGGGCAACAAGTTTAAATCAACTATGTAGCCAATGTAGTCATTAAAATATATATAACTAAAGCTTGTAATCATAGTTAGAATCATAAGTGCCATATTTGGGCATAATGTAATAAATTCATTCTAAACATTAAATGCATTAATATAATGTTCAAAATTAATGGTAATTTATGTTTTAAAAGGATGATTATAATTTTTTCAAAATGGTTTTGAATATTTTATATTCATTATATTACCTTCAAATTTATCCAAATGTTACCTTGATAAATTCAAAAAAACTTTTCATAACTTCATCAAACATTCATGGGACTTAAATTAATAAATGATTATAATAATGTAAACCCAATGGTACAAAAATGGAGTGTAATTAATTGGTTTAAATCAGTATGGGACCTTAAAAGTGAAATAAATTCACTGCATTTTAAAGTGATTTCACCTTAGTTAAAGTTATTTCATTATAGGGTTACTATGTAAAAATCATGTTTCATTACTAATTGATAAAATCATCATAATTTATTGTGGTAAATAAGTATATTTTTATGTTGTTGTTTTAAAAATCTTATATATGTTATTTTAAATTATATATTCTATTATTTTAATTTATCTTAATTATTCTAACATATATCCTAGGTTATTATTAATTATTATAGGCCATTATAAGTTACATTACACTTTTAGTTATACCTTAAACTATTATAATTATTCTACTTTAAAAAATTTTAACTTGTTATTAGTTTTTGAATTTAAATTATTTAAATTAAATTATTTAACTACTTTACACTATTCCTTAGGTTATTTTAATTTAATTTAAGTTAATATAAGCTATACCTTAAGTTATTCAAGATCATTTTACTTTATTTAGTATAAATTATTTTATCGTAATGTATAATAATTTAAACTAATTTGAAATCAAATATAATGACCTAATGTAAAATAATATATTAAAAATTGCATATAATAATTTAAGGTGGAATAATCTAAGGTGGATCAATTTAAAATAATCAATAATAATTTATGATAAAATAATTAATAATAATCTAAAGTAAAATAATTTAAAATAATCAATAAATCAATAATAACTTACCAAAAAATTATAAAATAACCAAAAATAACCTATAACAATGAATAATAAATTGGAATAGAATAGCTAACAATAACATATGATATAATAACTTATGATAGAATAACCAACAATAACCAAAATTAACCTATGATAAATAACCTATAATACCATATGATAAAATAATCAATAATAGGCAATAATAAATAACATTAAATAACCAACAAAAACTCATGATATATTAGCTAAAAATAACATATGGTAAATAGCTTAAAATAAGCTACAATAGGATAACCAATAGTAGTTAATTGTAAAATAGCCTAAAATAGGCAACAGTAGCTTATGATAAAATAACCAACAATAGTCAATGGGAAAAGAATTTAAAATAACCAACAATAGCAAATGGTAAAATAATTTAAAATATTTAATAATATTTTATGGTAAAATAATTCAAAATAATGAAGAATAACCTATAATAAAATAATCACCAATAGCTTATGGTAATATAACCTATAATAGACAATAATTACTTACAATATGATAGTCACTAATACCTTAAAATAAAAAATAATGTGCTTAATAATATGTGATGATAAAAAAATCATTCATTTAAATAACATGGAAGTGAAAAGAAATAAAAGGTTCAAACCTTCACATTTGCACCTTAAGTTGGTGAGCAAGGTGTTTAGATGGGTTAGATTTTAAATATAAGTTAGGTAGTTTAATGAAAGTACCTAGGTGCTTAATTTAGGTTCTAATTAATTATTAATAATTTAACTATTAATGAATTTGATTAAGTATTGATAAATTCAATTAATTATTAATGAATTTACCTGTCCGTAACAACTTGTCCCCATTTATTAAAAGGTGGTCTAATTTCACCATAGTAAATTTTTCCAATTTCACTCAAAATTTAGTGAAATATAAAGTGAATTTGGACACATTTCCAATGTTATCCAATATTACTTGAACAAAGAAATTAAAAATTAAATTCAAGGAATAATGGATATATTTATGGCATATGCAATATACTAAAGCTCAAAATTTTATTTTGAATTGTGCTATATTTTGGTTGGAATTAATCAATCAAAAAACATTTGAAATGAAAATTTTTAAAAGGGTTTACTTAACATATCTTGTCATCTTCCATTTGAAAGTGATTATTTGTCAAAATGTTAATTTACCACACACTACACCAATATGTGTCCAAATGCATTTTGTGTTTCATTAGATTTTGAGTGCAATTGAATAAATTTACCATAGTGAAAGTGGGCAACCCATTAAATAAACAAAGACCAATTATTATAGATAGGTGGATAATTAATCATTAATCCCTAATAATTAATTACATTCATTTATAGTTAAATCATTAATAATTAAATCATCGATAATACATTTATTATGGTTATTTACAAACCTAAACTATGCACTTAAAAAAACCTTCACTAAACTACCTTAACCTAAATTAAAAACTTAAACCACTTAAAAACCTTGTGCATTAATGTAAAGTGTAAATGTGAAAGTTTAAACTTTTCATTTATTTTCACTTATATGTTTAAAAAACAAGTCTTTAACCATTGAACCATTATTTAAATGAATGATATATATATTTTTATCACATATTATTTTTTACCCTATGCAAATTTTGATTATTTTTTATTATTATTAGTAATTCTTGGTTATTCTACCATAGGTTATTTTAGGTTGTTCTATCATAGGCCATTGTTGAATATTGTACGTTATTTATCATAAATTATTCTTGGCAACTTTTGGTTATTTTACTATACGTTATTTTATTATAGGTGATTGTTGGGCATTCTACATTATTTTATTACAAGCAATTATTGACAATTCTTGGTTATTCTACCATAGTTTGTTATAAGTTATTCTATTGTACACTATTGTTGGCTATTATAGGTTACATTACCATATGTTATTGGTGGTTATTCTATTGTTAGCTATTGGTGGCTACTTTTTAAAAAACTATTGATGGTTATTTTATTGTATGTTATTGGTGGTTATTTAAGGCTATATTACAATGGGTTATGTTGGTTATTCTAAATTATTTTACCATTCACTATTGTTGGTTATTTTATTGTAATTTATGGCTATTTTATTATAGGTTTTTCAAAAATTGTTTAAAATGATTTTACCATAAGTTATTGTTAACTATTTGATATTATTTTTCAAAGTTATTCCAATCATATGGACTCATAATGTTAAGTACATACTACAAATTTCATAAATATTAAAAATTATTTCAATAATTTTAAATATATATTTACATTTTTCAATATGATGTGACGTACACATTACTGACACAAATCTATCTAACATCACATCATATGAATGAGAAAATGTAATTTCTTTAGCATTTGACTTCTTTGGGTTTTGACTCACCATAATATGCAAAAATATTTTGAATTTTTTCATAATAATGGTTGAAGTTCAAATATGAAACCTTTGAAAAATAATACAATGTGATGGCATGTAGTGTGTTTTTCATCCATTGTATGGATTGTTAACGATAGTTATTAGGAATGAAATGACACAAAATGAAGTCAATTCAAATGGTAGGATAAAAGTCTTTGGGTTTTTTGAACTTTGTTGAACAAGAAGCCATGTTGAAAGTTAAAATAAATGGCAAATAACTTAATGTGATTTTGAAATCACATAATGTGTAAAAGAAACTAGTTCAAGGAATAATGAAAGTTTAAATAAACTAAATATTGACAATTGATTGAAGAGAAAAAAAGAAAAATGAACATGAAATACGACATAAACTACAATATTTGAATTCTTTCATTAGTATCTTAAAGTTTTTCATTCAATGGTGGTGGACATTCATAAACCAAATATATTGTGACAAAATGATAAGGGACATCAATATGGTTTAAACATTGGCACCATTAAATATTCATCATGTGAATCATTTTTTTAGTTTGAGAATTTTGAATTGAAATTGCAAATCAATTGAAGGTATGTTTCCATGAAAATCAACCACTTGTTGTTTTATATGACTACATTTACTATGGTAAAATGTAATGAGCTAATGTTTTCATGACTTTCCAATTGTTTTTTAGGTATCCATTCTCAAATGATAATAAATATAATAATGTATGTAGTTAAGTTGTTTGACACAAAATTTAAAGTTATTTTATTCTAACAACCAATTACATCTCTAAATGGTTTTGATTGATTATTGTTGATCTATGGGTTCCCCAAGTTGTTTTATATAAGGTCCCACCCATTATTTTGTTGGGTGTGAATGGGGAATTTATATTGCAATGCTCTTTAAATAGTAGTTAGAAGGTTTCTGAACCCAATGATTTACAATAAATATCATAAAATTCTTGTAATAATTTGTTGCAAATTAAACTTTCATTGTTGTACCATTCAACTTTCATGTTTTGCTAATAGTGGACATGATTGGTTTTCATGAATGTTATAAAAATACATCAACTTGAAATCTTATATAATCTATGTAATTATAACAATTATTTAAACACTATCATAGTTTTTATTTGCAATTTTTTTTTCTATTGACATCACACATCATTATTCAAATTGAGCTATCCCATAATTATAATTGTGATGAACAAAACAATAATTATGTATAATTATAATATATCCATTTATTGTTTACAATCATTCATTGATATTCCAATTTAAACTTAATAATTGATTTATTTTGACAAAATCATTATGAAATAAACTTCATTTTAATTAAAAATCCTACCCCTAACTGTTAATCATATGTACTAATGTGGAATGTTTAGAGAATTACTTGTCAGAATAGTTAGTGTAAAAGATCCACAATTCTCATTCTTGGATTCAACTTGAAGTTTTTTTTTTCTTTTTAAAAATGTTTTCATAATTCATAAAATGCATTGGTCACAAGTCAACAATTTACAATAATTTCCCTTTTATTTATTTATTCTTTTAACATGTAAATATGGATGTGCTATATTAGTCACAATTTTATGAGGCATTGTAGATCAACACTTGTTGCTTAAGTGCACCTTTTTCAAGAAGTGTTATCACAATTGGCACACCACATTTGGCACATATCTAATGTAACTTATACCATTGTCAACTCTTGTAATTATGTTATATTGATGCAAACATCACTTCCAATGCAATATTACTTTGCACCAAAAATCTATTTGCACCCATTTGCTAGAGAAAATTCTAAAATGAATAGGACAAATAAAACCATTGAAACTAAAGCAAATGTTTACAACCATTATGCCATCATTTACCAAAATTTAGTGAGTGTTATACTAAAATTGAAGACAAGATAGAAATGTTTGAAAAAAGTGGAATTTGCTTCATAATGGGGCTTGTAAAAAACTATTACATTGGTAAGCTAATTAATTACAAATTGACATGGAAAATTTTAAGTATAGACACATGGTTTTTCCTCACTTTTTTGGTTTGTAAAGTTTGACAAATTTTTCTCAAATTTTGTTCAAATTTACATTCTCTAAACAAAAATTTCCATTACTTTTTGTCACCACACTATATAGAAACCCCTCCCCCCACCCCAAAAGAACAGAGTGTAGAGTGTTGAAGACTTAAAATTTCCTATTTAATAAAATCTTTAACATGTCAACAACTTATTTAAATATAACAAGCAGAAAATATACTTAAAATTTAAAAATACACATCTTTTTATTATTGAAATAACTAACGTACATAAAACCCTTAGGAAATGGGAAAGAAAACAAAAAAAAATCTTAAAAAAACACTCACATTAAAAATTTTAAATCACTCAAATCTTTCATTCATTCACCAAGTTTATGGCTTCTTGATTAAGAGCGTTTCGGGATGGGCATAGTTTGCCTAGCACCACTTCATTTGGATTTAGTCAATTTCCAATGTAGGTACAAAGGTACCAAATTTCCAATGTCATGTTGGAACTTTTTATTCTTTCAATACACTTGGTCAAATAGTAGACTGGTTTGGTGTCAATTAGTAAACCCTAACTTTTGGGGCGTCTTTTGATTAGGTAGGTATATGTGATCATAGATTCTACCCCCAACTAACTTTCCATTACATTTCTTCCATTTAGCTGTGCTCAGAGTCATCTCATAAGTCAAGTACTGACTAAATGCAACACTTTGTAACCTTTGGGTCAAATTGTCAGTCAGGAGAAGGTGACATTTGTCATAAAAAAAAATGAAAACAAGTAAATGTTTTAAAGATTCAATAAAAGTCCCTAAAGTTTGTAATATAAATTACTTACATATAAAAAATAAAATAAAATTTACAACACTAATATATATTATTCTCTGCCGTGGCGCGTCTGTATTCCACTCTTTTTCTGCCCCATCGGAGTAAACAGACCATGACGGGACGAATGGAGGATCGGATGAATGAGCAGATGGATGACAAGACAAATGGATGAAATGATGCTTCACGATGTCCTTTACTATATGTAATGAATGAGCGGATGGATGACGAGACAGAGGGATGAAATGATGCTTCACAATGTCCTTTACTATATGTAATATCTAGCTCACATGCAATTCTCCAATGGAAAGTGCCTATCCATGCAACAAAGAAACAAAGCTCCATTTCAGTGGGCTTTCTATTAGGTTGCATCCCAGCACCCCTTTACTTTAACTGCTGATCACAACAACCTAATGGAAAGAGACAATCATGAGACGTGAAGGGTAAACATGCATTCTTTCTTCTTCTTCTTTTGGAACTTGGGTACCATTTGCTTTGGCTAAAACAATTGGGAGCATGGGAAAGAAGGAACAAAAGCGATATTTTTAGAGGCAAATTGACCACTTCCAAGTCCTCATAACAAAAGTGCTTCCATAATTATTTATTCCAGTTTTCACTCTTGGCTAGTTCTTTTAATAAAACGAGGGGGAAAAAAAAAACACTTGAATTCTAGAAAAACTAATTCTTTATTTGTTGAATTCTTTTTTCCTTTTCCCCGGGAAATCTAAGCCATTCATTTCTCTCCAGCTGTTGGGAGAATGGAAATCGGACGATCTTCAACCAGGTCCCAAAATATAGGTCCCCAGTCCAAGCCATTTTTTCTCTTATCTTTTCCCAAGGGGCAAATCGGACGGTTCTCAATCAGGTCCCAATATCATCGAGGTTCCCGCATCCAAGCTATTTCTCTTGAGCTGTTGGAACAGCGGAAGATCGGACGGTCCTCAATGGGTTGCCAACTTTCCAGGTCCCGAATCCAACAGCCATTCGTTGTCTCCAGCTGTGCGAACAGCGGAAAAATAGGAGGGGTCCTCAATGGGGTCCCAACTTCCAGGTCCCGAATCCAAGAGCTATTCATTCCCTCCATCTGTTCCAAATCGTCAAATCGGACGGTCATGAATCGGGTCCCAATTGCAAATTCCACTTCGGGACCTGGATGCAGTTGGGATTTGGCGGGAATCACTGCCTATTACCGGTTATGTGCCAGCTTTGCGTAGCGGGATGTCACCGGTTCCCGGTTGTTCTCCGCTGCTGCTAAATGCTGGAGGGTAACTGGAGTCTGCCGGTATCCGGTCAGCGGGACGCGCGCTGCTTTGGCGACGAGAGTCCATTTGCGTCTTTCTCGTTGCGCATCGCAGCACAACTTTGCTTCCCTCCCTTCCCTTTCTTTTTTTTTCTGTTGTTGTTTTTGCTGCTGCTGTTTTGCTGTTTTTTTTTTTTTTTGGTTGCTCTTTCTCCCTGTCTTTTCTCGTTTTTGTTTTTTTTCCCGCTAGTTTTTGATTTTTTTTTTTTTGGGGGGTGGGTGTGGGGAGGGGGGTTGGCTGGGTTCTTCTTTCGCCTTTTTTCTTCTAACCCTAATGTGTTGTTGTTGTCTCGGGTTCGCAAGCGCGTCAGTGGGTTTTTCTCAGGTCCATGCATTTGTGTTTGTGAACTTAGTTTTAGTTTTCTTGTAGTGGGTGTCTTCGGCTTTTGCGTTTTCAGAATAGGAGGCAGCGTCTGCTCTCGTTGTCTCCGTGCTTCTCTTTCTGTTTTTGCCCCCTTGTTCATTTGTCTCTGTTTCTGGCACTCTCAGAAACGGCTGTCAGTTGTTGGTCGTGCTTTTAGAGTCCGTTTGCACGATCCGTTTTCATCGAGAAACTTATTGGGTGCTTGTTCTCTCGTGGAAGCCAGCTTTGGATTTGTTGACGTAACGGGAGTAGCTTGTATGCAAGGTATGTTTGTGTGTAGGTATGTATGTACGTACGTACGTACGTACGACGGTGCTGCATAGACGTTTTTGGGCATGATGCATAGGTTTAGGGTGCATAGTGTTGGGTGTAGAATTTTGATATTTGAGAGAAGGATGCTAAACTTGCCATGATGTGATAAGTTCTTGTGCTGTTGGAATAGAATTGTACTGTTCCTCCATTCTTTGTCATTCTCTCTACTTGTGGCAGCAATTTTCTTCTTTGTTCATAGAATTAGGTTTATTCTTTTGTCATCCTTTTCTATCTCTTTAGTGGTGGGCTGGAATGCAGCAGCTCTTGGACACCACCCTACCTTCAATCCACGAGAGACTTGTTCTCTTTTATTCATTAGGGTAATGGCATTTGTTCTTGTTAGAACTTGCTTGTGAATTAGGATGAAGCAAGTAGGTGAATTGGGCAGCATGACAGTGATGATCTGGATGCTTCCCTCTGCATTACACAATGATACAACTTGAATGAGCCTTTACTGAATTGGCTCTTGACAAGAGTTTCTTGGGCTTGGTAGCAATGAAATTGTTGAGAATTAATGCATTGCAACCTGTTGCATGTGCATGGGTTTCAGATGTGTCTAGTTTCCTCAGATGGTCACCTGACCTTGCATTGATCCTTTTGCAGGTTGAAGAAAAAGAGTGCCATAGCACTGGTTGGCCAGCCAGGGGCAGCCAAAGGGTTCAAGAGTGCAATGAGTCAAGTTCAAGCTCAAACACGACCATCTGTTGCCAATGGTGTTGGCAGGAGGCGCACTGACAAAGATGGGGGTAGCCGACCTGATGCAGGCTTTCGCTCTGACAATCAGAATTGGAGGCAGCCAGCCCGGACTAGCTCCATTTCTTCATCTCAAGGTGTTCATTACAACCACCTGACTACCAATAACAGTGGTGGGCTCAAGTCTTCCACAGAGGTGGCAGTGGTTAGAGGTGCAAGTCCAGGTCAGTCTTTGACACAAATATCTGTTTCGTGTTCATAGAACGCAGGGTTCGGCCTCCTCTTGTGCACTTGCATGCAAGATGTTTCAAGAGTGCCAGATATGGTACTGTTCTCATTGGGTCTTTCTTCTGAATGCTAGCCCACATTATAGCTGAGTTTTCCCTTTTCTCCAGAAATGTGAGAGCACCTCATTGCACAGATTCTCATTTGATGACATGTCCAAGTAATTAAGCATGTCATCATGTATTTGTTGACATGCACTGTTGAAGTGAGCAAGGGGTCATGGCAGCTTGTCCTTGCCATACATATGAAAGTGAAAGTTCTGGTACTTTGTATCAGTCACAAGGTGAAGATCACACTCTGTGTTCTGTTGTGTTGTTTCATGCTGTACCATGATGAATGCAATTGTGACTTCCAATTCTTGTCTGTATTGAAACTTTTTGGATGTTTTGACACCCCATATCCTGCAAGTAGCCCTTCTGGGGATTAGTTAGGGATTTATAATTTCAGTGACTATGTCATAGCAAATGTTTAGTCATCTGCAATCCTCATTGATTCAGTCAAACATGAGAAGATGCATTATTAGATCTAATAATGATCTTTAAGCCTCCTCTTCATGCCAAGGTTATTAACACAGCATTCCTAGTTTGTGCCAAAAGTCCCTGCCTGTAGAAGCTTAACTTCGGTTCAGGCTTTAGTTGCCTTCATTTGACAAAATGGCTCATTGAAAGGGATTCCAGTGATTGCTACATTTTTTGGGAGAATTGTAGTGCGGATATTTCCTGAGATATTATTATTGTTGGATCTTCTGGATGCATCAATGTTTTCCAACTAGGCATCATGGAATGTATTTTTGGTGAAGTTCATTTACAGGAGGTTTTTCTTTTTATCATCTTAGATTTTGGTATTCTGTGGCATTAGATGTAGTCAAACTATTGTTTTGACTCCCAGGCCTTTCAATGCCTCTTAAGAACAAGCTGAAATGAAATGAAGCTTACCCTCACAAGCTTGTTGCAGCTTGAATGAGGTAATATTGACTTTCTTGTACTAGCTATGTCTCTTGGGTGCTAGCCAACATCATGACTGAGTCTTCCTATTGCTTCTGGAAATGCAACAGAAACTCAGGATGCAGATTTTGTTTGATTTTTTGCCCAGAATTGTGGGCAGATTATTGCATAGTTATCTTCACCCACTGTTGGGAGCTGATGGAGTCAGTGGGTAGTTGTGGCAGCTAGTCCCTGCTGTGCATGATGAAAGTGAAGGGCTGACAGTTTGTGAGCAACTGTCACAAGGTTATGACCACACTCAATTGTTGTGTTACCTCCAAAGTTTTGTTTTGGATATTTTCTCTGCAATCTCATAGCTATGTTTTTGTTTCACAGGTGGTGAAAGGACAGAGCAAGAGCAACGTCTCTTGTTCATCCACACATGCCTTATTGGCCAACTGGTTGAAGTCCAGACAAAGAATGGCCTTGTATATTCAGGCATCTTCCATGCTATCAACAATGACAACAAAGAGTTTGGTGAGGCCTTTTGTATGACCAGTTGTTCTTCTAATAGCCAGGGACAATAGATGTGTTGGATGCTTAACTATGAGAAACCTGGAGCTGTGGGAATTTGTGGAGTTGAAATGTTCATTGACAAGATGTCATTTCCTTTCTTTCAAGAGAGATTTAAATCTGTCTGTTATGTGTATTAATTACTTGCAATTTTGGCTTGGCAGGGGTGGTATTGAAGATGGCAAGGCTCATTAGGGATGGGGCTGTCAAAGGTGGGAAAAGTGAGGCTGTGAAGGATGCTCAAAGGAAACCCCCCTCGAAGTCTGTTCTTATTCATGGCAAAGATTTTGTACAGATCATTGCTAAGGTGACTTTTGGGCTCATTGCTTCTGGAACTCAAGCGTATCATTAGTTCAAATTCCCATCTTAACCAGAATCTTGTGCACTCAAAGTTGATATGTATGTTTCTGTTGGCTGTCTGCTGCAGGATGTATTGCTCAGTGGAGATACACTACCTAATGGCCGTGCTCGTGAAAACCGTGCTGAAATTGTGACAGATGCAGTTCTGTCTCAAGTTCCACATCGTGAGTTGGAGAGGGAGTTGATGCCATGGAAACCAGATGATGATGCCTCCGAAAACCTGAGTCTAAATTTCAGTCACACCTGGAGGTTATTGAGCTACATATTTCTCTGTTTCTCAATTCTTATGAGAGAGAGATATTTACAGTTCTCTGTGTTGGGTCATCTCCTTGATATATTTAGCCTTCAAGTCAATTGTCTGCTGTCAGTGTCAGCCAAGAAATTTGCACCTGCTATCTGGTCCAAAGTCTTGAAGAATTTCCTTTTATGTTATGTTAAGCAGAAGTTGGGATCAATTTGAAACAAACAAAGCCTTATTTGGTGTCGAGAGCACATTCAATGAGGAGCTTTACACCACAAAGCTTGAGAGGGGGCCACAGATGCGTGAAAGGGAAAGGGAGGCATTGAGGATTGCACGTGAAATTGAGGGGCAGACGACACGTAATATTCATCTTGCAGAGGTAGTGTTTCAGGCATGCTAGCTCCATGTATGTGAATTGCCACTAGGAATTTTGCCAGTATAATGTTTATGACAATCAAAGTTAGTCTTCTTAGGGTAGGATATATATCAGACCAATTGCAGGTCATGGGCCAATGCTCCAAGCTATGTTTGTGACACTTTATGTTTTGTCAGGAGAGAGGGATGCGACTAACGTCAGAGGTTGAAGCGATGGACGAGGAAAGCAGGTATTCGTCTGTGCTTCGTGCAGAGAAGGATGTTGGTGAGGATGATGAAGATGGTCACATTGATGACCACAACGATGAAACTTTTGGAGGAGTAAGCTTTGCCCCGCTTACTGCCAGCACTAGTGACAGCAATACTAGTACACCAGCAGCAGGTGAATACTGCTTCCTTTCTGTTGTAGGCTACATTGCTACTCTTGCAAAACCGCTAGAGCAAGGAGTGGGTCTGACCTCTTCATTGGCTTGCTGTGATGTATGTACAATGGTGCTAATGATATGCATCTTCTGCTTGGGTGAAACAGACAACAAAAGCAGCCGCCCATCATCCGCAGACTCTTCACAGGTAGGATCCAATGACATAGAAAGAGTAAGAGATCTCCTGCTGAATTTTGATCCTGTACTGTTTGCAATGATCTTTGTCATACCACCTTCATCTAGGCATGCTGCAGTTTAATTATCTGGTCAATGAACGTGCTGTTTGCAGGTATTCTGAATGGTAGTATCATTTTGTAAGTCGTTTGGGGTCTCTTAAATTTATAATCAACCAGTTCCCTGTTTAGCTTTTTGGCTTTGAATAGGTCTCACTAAATCTTATTTCTTGAGAGCACTGATATATGGTCCCTTGTTAAAGCTAAGAAGAGCTGACAGGTTCGATTGACAGAATTGATGGTGATTAGTCCCTCGTAAAAACTTCAGATTTTGGTGCAGATGTCATCTCTGCCTTGATAACCCTGTGTCACGTGTTTCTAATGAAAGTGGGTTCATCCTGCTTTTACACTGTGGTAGGAGTTGATGGAAGCATTTCTTTTAAAACAAAGCTGTAGCATCTAGTTTGTGTTGGGTTTGTAACTTTTTTGGGGTTAGTGTAGGATACAAATTGTATAGTGGGTCATTACGCTTCCAGTGTTACATGGCCTCAAAAAGACAACCCCATTTCTGTAATCTTCCGCAGACTGTAAATGGGCCATCAAAACGTGAATCCTTGCAAGATCGACGTGCTTCTTCAGTAGAGAAGGGGGATGTGGGGACTCTTGATAGCTTGCTTGACACGCACAGGGAGCACCTCAGACTGCGGCATCTCTTGGTTGGTGATAAAAGCAAACGCTCTAACAAGGTAGCCCCCCTTTCTTTGTGGGGAGGGAAGTGTGGCTGCTTTAACCATTCCCTTGTAGTAAGACCTGGAGCCTTCCCAGGTTCTTCATATCAGAGTTATGTTATGTCTCTTGAGGAATTCTTTGGGACAAGATGTCAGGGCTTCCCCCCCCCCCCCCCCGCCCCCTCCCCTCTTGTTGGAAAATGTTCCCGGGTTTGTGATGCGGGCCCAAAAACCTCTTTTTCACTAAAAATTTTTTTTGGTTTTTTATGGGGCCGGGGGCTTTTTAT
>Ga0116231_10005462_pt1 | contig 25013 bp, 21 predicted proteins | sample S1TSphgellanicum_2_FD_89695 | JGI IMG/M metagenome (GOLD analysis project Ga0116231, IMG submission 89695) | Host-associated microbial communities from peat moss isolated from Minnesota, USA - S1T2_Fd - Sphagnum magellanicum MG | ecosystem: Host-associated > Plants > Peat moss > Unclassified... | reverse complement strand
TTACGCGGCGAGGCGGACTTCTTCAGCGAAGTTATCGTTCGCAGTTAGATAAGGGCCGATTGCGGAGGCCCAAACCGAGAGAAAGCTACGCCTTTACACGTCTGTCGATGCTGATCGGCCCCCAAATCTCCGCCGATAACGCGAAGGGAGAGAGAGGTTGGTGGAGCCGCCGGGAATCGCACCCGGGTCCAGTCCGCTTATTGCACGCGCATTTATCCCCATAGTTCCGCTTACGCGGGACAGGTTGGATATAGGGCGTGGGGGTTGAGAGGGGAAGGGTTCGCTGGGTCGTCATTGACGTCAGTTGCGGGGCCTCCTCAGGCCCTCGGACTTGAACGGGCGCTCACGCTTCAAGACCGGCTAGTTTCGCCGCGCAGCGATTAACGGGTTCAGCATGAGCCGACCTGTAAATATGACTGCAATCGAGGCTTAGGCTCCGCCCCTCACGCCCCCTTCGCAGCCGCGATCTTGGGCGCCGGTCCGTGCGCGGCGCCGGCGTGCTGGCCAGCTTTCAGGAACTTCACCAGGCAACGCTGGCCGACCAGCATGGGGGTATTGTCGGCGGAAACGACGACCTCCACGACCCGCTCGTCGGTACGTTCGGTCGGGTCGTCGGACTGCAGCTTGCGAGCGCCGAACTCGTCGGAGCGGCGCAGCACCTTGCCGAAATAGACCTTGGTGGGATCGGCCTCGGGGCTGATCTCGACCTCCTGGCCCGCGAAGACGTGGGGTACGTCGCTTTCGACGATCTCGGCGCGCACGATGTGGCGGGTATCGGGCACCAGGTCGAACATGTTGGACACCTGAAGCGTCGAGGCGCCCGAGCCCGGATTGGCGTAGCGGCGAACGATCTGGCCGTCCGCAGGCGCGCGCACCTTGGTCAGCTCCAGGGCGTAGGCCGCGCTGTCGTAGGCGGCTTGGGCCGTCGCGACCGCAGCCTCCTGGGCGGCGAGGTTGGCTTCGGCTTGCCGGATGGCGTCATGGGCTTGGTCGAGCGCCTGGCCGGCGACGAAGGCCTTGGCCTTTAGCGGCAGCAGACGGTTGTACTCGCGCTGAGCGGTATCGCGCTGGACCTGGATCAGTGCGATCTGGGCCTTGGCCTGGTCGACCGCCGCCTTGGCGTCGGCGAGGTTGAGCCGGGGTTGATCGTCTTCGAGCTGGGCCAGCACCTCGCCCTTCTTCACACTGTCGCCCTCTTGGACATAGACGGCGCGGATCACGCCCGCGGTGCGGGCGGCGACCTGAATGATGCCGCCTTCCACATCCGCCTTGCCGTCGGCGATGGCGGCGTAGGGCGTGGGGGCGGCGAGTTTGGCGGCTTCGGCGGCTTTAAGCTTCGCCTTGCTTGCGGCGGCTTGCTTGGACATGAAGACGCCGCCCACGGCCACGACCAGCACGATGAGAACGGTGAACCAGAAGCTTCGGCGGCGGAACAGGCTGAACATGGCGGGGGCTCTAGGCTCCAAGGGCGACGGGCGCGGCGTGCGGCGCGGCCGGCCGCAGCGGTCTGATATCGTCGAGGATGCGACCGTCCTCGATGTGGACGATGCGGTCGGCGTAGGCTTCCAGGCGTGGATCGTGGGTCACGCAAATCACCGCCGCTCCATGTTCCTTGGCCGCGCGTTGCAACAGGCGGATCACCACTTGGCCGCTGGTTCCGTCGAGCGCCGAGGTGGGTTCGTCGGCGAACAGCAACTGGGGTTCTTTGGAGATGGCGCGGGCTATGGCCACTCTCTGCTTCTCGCCTCCAGAGAGGGCCGCCGGGCGCTGGTGCAGGCGGTGTTCGAGGCCGACTTCCGAGAGCGCCTGGGCCGCCTTGTTCCGCGCCGCCCGCGGGTCCAGGCCCGTGTACTTCAAGACGGTGGTGACCTGCTGCAAGGCCGTCAGCGATCCGAACAGGTTGAAGCCCTGGAAGATGAAGCCGCAGTGATCCAGCCGAAACCGATCGATTTTGCCTGTCGGCATCTTCCAGAGGTCCTGGCCCAGCGCCGTCACCGTGCCGCTATCGGGGCGCAGCAGGCCTGACAACGCCGCAACCAGAGTCGACTTGCCGGAGCCTGACGGGCCCATGACCATGGTCAGCTCGCCATGGTCGGCGGAGAAGTCCACGGCTTTCAAGATTTCCAGCCGCGTGCGGCCGCTCTTGAAACTCTTGAGGAGCGCTTGGCCGCGTAGCGCTGTCGCGCTCATCGGAGCAGATCCGCGGGCTGGCTCTTTTTCAGCACGCCGAGGGACAAAAGCCCCGAGCCGACCGAGATGGCCAGCAGCAGCACGCTGGTCATCGCCACCTGGTCGAGGTGATAGGCCATAGGCACCCCGCCGGCCTGGGCCAAGGCGTCGACGCCTAAGATCATCAGCCCCGTCATGCCCAAGCCCGCCAGCCCGACCCAAATCGACAGCTCCACCACCACCAGCCTCAGCGACCCCATGGAGACGCCGAGCGCCCTGAGGCTCGCGAACTCCTTGATATTGGCGAGGATCGCGCCGCGGAGCGTTTGGGAGGTGATGCCTACCCCGATCATGACGCCGAGAAATACCGAGAAGCCCAGCATGATGCCGATGATCTGGTCCTGGAGCAGTTGTTTCTCGTTGGCGTCGGACAGCTCCGTCTTGGTCCAGGCCCGATAGGCGCCGTGCGCTATGGCGTTCAGGTGGTCGCGCACGATCACGGCCCGGCTCGGGTCGCGAATCTGCACCATCAGCGGCCCTGTCCGGTCTTCATTGTTGACCTCTTTCAGCAGGCGGAAGGTCTGGCGCGAGACGATCACGGCCGGCTGATTGATATTGGGATAGCCGTCGAGAATGGCGCGAACGTGGACGGTGCGATTGTTTAGGGAGGCGGTATCGCCGAGCTTGACCCCGAGCCTCGTAAGCGCCGTGCGGTCGAGCGCCACGGCGTAAGGTTCCTCCAACGCCTCGCGTGTGGCTTCGGAAAAGTCCGTCGGCAGGGTTAGCGCGCCTTCCTCCGTATCCACGGCCTGAATATTGACCCACTCGCGCTTTCGGGGCGAGCCGTCCTTGGGCTGGTTGGCGAAAGGACCGTCGTTATCGGCCATGTCGGCGACCTGGACCACTTCGGGGTCCATATAGACTAGCGGCCCGATGCGGCGGGGCAGGCCGGAGGGGCCGTTGAACAGCGAGTTGGCTTTGGGCGCCAGCACGAAGATATCGGCGCGGGACCGGTCTATGGTGGCGGTGAAGGCCTTGCCCATGCCCATGAACATGCCGACCTGGGCCAGGATCAGCACCCCGGAAAACGCCAACGCCACCACGGCCGCCATGTAGCGCCGCCATTCGTAGATCACGGTACTGAGCGCCAGCGACATCGGTCGCCCTTCCGCAACACTTCAGGGGTGGAGGGAGGGAGCCTGATTACGGGCGTAAGGCCAAGTTAAATCGCGGTAACGCTCGGTATTATGGCGCAAGCGGTCGAAGGGCCAAATCGGCGATTAGAAGTTAAGTTTTCGTCCGCCGACGGTGCGCCGAAAGGGGCTATCGTCACCCTATCAGGGGCGCCTCCTTACGCTTCGCATGAAAACATCGTTGGACCTCAACGACTATTTGGGGTGCTATGAGACGGCGGCGCTGGCGTTGGAGCGCTGGGCGCCGGCAGATATAGGACCGTGGGCGGTGAAGCGGGCGCGGTCTGAACACGAGCGATTCGCGTTTCAAGCCAGCCCATCGCCGTTACCAAGATCGCCACTATGGCCAGGAACAGGCCAATTGCGGTGAGTACATAGTTCCGCATGTCCGATTTTGTTGCGATCACGCCAAGGCGCTCAATGATCGTATCGAGCTTTTTTCGACGCGATCTACGCGGCTTTCGAGATGACCAAGACAGCAGTCATATCTGGCGGTTCCCCTCCGGAGTGTCCCAGTATCCGCTTCGCGTGAGCCTCTAGGCTGGAGATTCTCTCGCTCTCTTTGCTCATAGATCGCTTATCATTTTATCTAATTTCTTTGCGGATTCAATGAACTCCTTAAACCCCGCGCGGCCCTCGTCTGGGTCGTGCGGCTGAGATAGCGATGAACTTGCGAGGGCAAGGACAGCGGTTAGCATCTCGGAGAGGACGGCCCTGGTCTCTTGGCGGAATTGCTCGTCGGTCTTCATGCAGGGAATATGGGCACTGAAAGGCGGTCCGTTCAATCGTCAGAATCTCTTCGCAACATCGAGCCCTACTTCGCCACCCCCGCCGGCGCTGCGCCGCCCAACTCCCGCGCAAAGAACTGCAAAAACGTCCGCCACAGCTGGAGCTGGCGCTTCTGGCCCTGGATGCCGTGGCGCTGGCCGGGGTAGAGCATCAGGTCGAACGGCGTGCCCATGGCTTGGAGCGAGGCCATCACCTTGGTGGAGTTGGAGAACTGCACATTGTCGTCCGACATGCCCTGGAGCAGCAGCAGGCGGCCGGACAGCTTATCCAGTCGGGGCAGGACGGCTGAGGCGTCGTAGGCGGCTTCATCGGCCTGGGGCAGGCCCATATAGCGCTCGGTATAGTGGGTGTCGTACAGACGCCAATCGGTCGGCGGCGCGCCGGCTGCGCCTGCGACCAGCTTGGTGCGCGGGTCGGTCAGCATCCGGAGCGTCATGTAGCCGCCATAAGACCATCCCGAGACGCCGATTCGTGCGCCGTCCACGAACGGCAGGCTGCGGAGGTAATCGAGTCCGACGACCTGATCGTCCACCTCGGGGAAGCCCATGCGCAGGTGGATCGGCGCCTGGAACGCCACGCCGCGGTTGGCGCCGCCGCGATTGTCCAGCTGGAACAGCACATAGCCCGCTTCCAGATAGAGCTTCTCGGTCACAGATCTCCAGCTGCGCGTCACCGACTGCACGCCCGGGCCGCCATAGACCTCCACGATGGCGGGATAGCGTTTGGCGGGATCGAACCCGACCGGCTTTTGCAGGATGTAATGCAGCGCCTGGCCGTCCTCGGCCTTCAGCACGCCAAACTCGGCCGCCGGATAGCGAGCCGCATAGGGGTAGAAGGGGTGGCTGGCGTCCAGCGGGTTCTGCACGATCCAGCGCAGCCTGTGACCGTCGGCGTCATAAAGGGCGCTTTGCGGCGGGGTGGCGGGATCGGAATAGGAACCGATGAAGCTGGTCGCCGACTTGGACATGACCGCCGTCCACCAGCCATGCCCCGTCGTCACCGCCTTTGGCGCCTCCGGATTGCGATAGGAGACGACGTAGAGCTGGCGCTCAATCGGCGTATCTTTCGAGGCCAGGAAATAAACCAGCCCCCGCGTCTGATCGACGCCAGCGATGCCCGAGGCATGGACGCCGGTCCCAGACGCCGATCCGGCCACGGGCCAGTCGCCGTGCGTGAGGCTGCGGATCAGCTGGCCGTCGCTTGAATAGAGATAGAGGTGATTGAAGCCCGTTCGCTCCGAGCCCCAGATGAAATCGCCATCTTTCAACGCATAGAAGTTGTCGTTCAGGTCGATCCAGGGCGTCTGGCGTTCGGTCAGGATCACGTGGCTAGCGCCCGTCAGGGGATCGACCTTCAGGAGATCGAGCTGCGTCTGCGCGCGGTTCTCGCGCTCCACATAAAGGGTCCGCCCATCGGCCGACCAATGCACCCGCGCCACATAGATGTCGGCGTCAGGTCCGATATCGACCTTGACCGGCGCGGCGCCAGCCTCATCCATCCGGCGCACATAGAGCGATACGGCGGCGTTCGGGCGCCCGGCCTTGGGGTACCGCTGATCGGCTATGGTGGCGCCGTCGGCGCCGATCTCAAGCCGCGGCAGGAGATCGACCGGCGTCTCGTCCACCCGCGCATAGGCGATGAAGCGGTCGTCGGCGGACCACCAATAGCCGGTGTAGCGATCCATCTCTTCCTGGGCCACGAACTCGGCCACGCCGTAGGAGACAGCGCCGGCGCCCTGCGTCGTCACCGCCCGTTCCCGGCCCGTCGCGGGGTCCATCACCCAGAGGTTTTGCGACCTGACATAGGAGATCAGCTTGCCGGTAGGCGAGAACCGGGCGTCGGTATTGTCGCTGGCCGCGGTCGGCAGCTTGCGGACGTCCGTCTTGGGGGCCTGGAGATCGACCAGGTATAGATCGCCGCCCGCCGGGATCAGGATTTGATGGCCTTGCTCGTCCCAGGCGTAATCGATCACGCCGGAGACCGCCGCCAACCGCTGGCGCTCCCGGCGGCTCTTCTCCGCCTCCGACAGCTTGGCCGCGTCCGGCTCGACGGCCTCGCCCGACACCAACAGCTGGGCCGCCCCGCCCGCGATCGGCGCAGCCCACAGATCGAGCTTGTTCTGGTGGGTCGCCTCCGGCTGGAGATAGGTCAGAAGCCGCCCATCCGGCGACACCTGCGCGCCGCGTGCTGAGGGTCCTGACAACCCCGGATCGGAAAACACCCGCTCCGGCGTCAGGGCCGGGCCGGGTGCGGGCTGGGCGAGGGCGGTGATCGGGAGCATGGCGGCGAGGACGGCGACGGCGGGGAGAAGGGCTTTCATGGCGGGGACCGTAGCAGAGGGTTTGGGAGGGGAGGAGTCTGCGTGTCCGCCATTTTGAGGGCCTCAAGGCGTCGCTGCGCCGAGCTGCGTGCTTCGAGACAGTCGCTCTTCGAGCGCCTTCCTCAGCATAACGAAGTTAAATGAAATCAATACGGATCGTCATCTTCAGTAGCCCCGAAGGGCGTCTCGAAACCTGCCTTTGGGCCAATCGAAGCTTGGTCCCGAGGGGACGCGCCGCGCCTACCAATCAACTCCGCTGGCGGCGGCCCTCCGCCGCGATCTCTTTGAGACGTTCAGCGATCTCAACCTTATTTCCAGCGGGCGCGCCGTTGAGACCCGGTGTCCAGAAATCATCGTGAAGCCGCGCGCAATAGGCTAGGGCCGACGCTTCGTCTCCTAGTTTTGCGTGACTATCGGCTTGTGACAGCAGCCCGACTTGGTGCCCATCCCAATCCGCTGGATTAAGCGCCTCCCCACGAGCAAAGTCCCTTAGCGCTTTTTCATGCTCTCCTAGCGCTCTATATACTTCGCCACGAGACATAAAATCTAACTGATCGCCGCCATATTCTATAACTTTATTCATATCGCCTAAAGCTAGCAATGGCTGTCCCAGGCGCATCCACCCAAGGTGTCGACTGAAATGAGCGCCAATATCGTCCGGGTCGTTTTTTATCCAGTCATTGACAATTTCCAAATATCTTTCCGGCTCGTGACGTAAAATACCATGTAAATATTTTAGTTCTAATTCGTTTGATGGTTGTTTCATTATATTAATGCCTTATGTATTTATGCTCTCAGGGCGTTGCCGCCACATTATTCCGAAACTTGGCCCATTAGGCATTGAGCAAGAAACTTACCCATATTTTGGTAATCGCCCTTTCCCAGAACTTTTCGTCTTAAAAGATCGTTGCAATACGCATGAGCGTGGGCCCACTCTTCTACGCACTCAGGTCGATTTGGATAGGGATTCTGGGGGGCGTTACTCGGCGAAATGCCTGGTCCAATAATCGGCGGCGGCAGGATTTCGGACGGTAAATTGGGAAAGGCCGGCATCGGAATATTGAATGGAGCCGGAAATGCACCAGGCGCCGGCATCGGCATAGTTATCTGTGCAGGTGTAAATGAGCCCCGGAGTGGGGTCCAGCGTCGCGCGATCCCGAAGCGGCGGCGCTATCCTGCGAATCGCGAGGAGCGAACTGACCGCCGGTGCTATCTTCGCTGCCTGCAGGCCAGCGTGGATGTAGGTTCGCATCCCATTCGCGTTTCAATAGGCCGCTCGCATCAAGCCGCCGGGCCAGATCGATAAAGGCCTGCACATCCCCGGCCGACTTCGCCATGTCGGGCGGATCGGGCAAGCGCAGGTGCAGAGCGACCATCTGGGCATGCGCCAAGTCGCCGCGATCCAGCGCGGCGGCGACGGACTTCAGTCCACCGGCCTTGGTCTCAATCTCAATCGGCAATCCATAGCATCGGCTGAGGTCGCGATTGAGCTCGGCTGCTGGACGCGGACGCCAGGGCTGGGCGCCGCGGGAGTCCAGCGCGCGCTCCAGCAGCGCCACCTCGCCTACCGACAAGCCGTCGGCGTCGCAAAAAACCCCGTCTCCCGGACGGCGCCCCAAGCGGAAGACGGTTTGAAACTCTGGCAAGCGCATCTCCTTGAAGCTATGTGTACATTATATGTTCATGATTTGTTCAAGTCAAAGTGTCATCGATGGCCGGGCAACGACTCGTTCCGTCATGGACTTGCCGGCCGCCCCTCCCTATGGCCTCATCCGCCCACACACCGAGGAGCCCCGATGCAAGCCCGCTACTCCGCGACTAACCAGCTTCTGCATTGGATCACTAGCGCCTGTATGCTGGCGATCCTGCCCCTGGCCTGGGTGATGACGAACGCCAAGCATGACACGCCGGGGCTGGGCGCCATGTACAACTGGCATAAGACATTGGGCATTATCGTGCTGCTGGTGACCGCGTTTCGCCTCGTCTGGCGCTTTATCGACAAGCCGCCCGCCTATCCGCCCTCGGTCGCGCGCTGGGACCGGGCGCTGGCTCACGCCACCTACGGGCTATTCTACCTCACCCTGCTGTGGATGCCGATCACCGGCCTCGTCATGTCGGCGTTCGAGGGCCACCCCACCGTCTTGTTCAACCTGATCCCCACGCCCCAGCTCTTCGCCCCAAACGACAAGATCGCCGACCAGTTCGGCGACCTCCACGCGGCGGGCCAGTGGGCCGTCTACGGCCTGATCCTGCTGCACATCGCCGGCGTCGTCTTCCACCTGGTGGCCAAGAAGGACGGCGTGCTGGGCCGGATGCTGCCGGCGCAATCGCTGGAGGGGTGAGCCGGATCGTCCCTATCGAAGACCCCGCCGATCCGCGCCTGGCGCCCTATCGCGACTTGCGGGATCGAGATTTGCGGGACCGCGGCGATTTCATCGCTGAGGGCGAGGTGGTGTTGCGCACGCTTCTGCGGGCGGGGCGCCATCCGGTTCGCTCGATGCTGTTGGCGGAACGCCAAGTCGAGCGGCTGGCCGAGCTGATCGCGTCCGCGCCCGACGATGTGCCCGTCTATGCCGCGCCTCAGGCCGTGATGGACCGGATCGTCGGCTTTCCGATCCATCGCGGGATTCTGGCTCATGGGCAGGCGAATCCAGCGATTTCCGCTGACGCGCTTTTAGCGGACCTTGCGCCCGATGCGGTGGTGTTGGGGCTGATGGGGATCGCCAACCATGACAATGTGGGCGGCCTGTTCCGCAACGCCGCCGCCTTTGGCGCCGCGGCCGTGGTGCTGGACGCCGACTGCTGTCCGCCCTTGTATCGCAAGGCGATCCGGGTATCGGTCGGCGCGGCGCTGACCGTGCCCTTTGTGCAGCTTTCGGCGGGGACGGATGTCCTTGCCCTGTTCGAGCGGCACGGCTTCGAGGTCGTCGCTTTGAGCCCCATAGGCGGGCGACCGTTACGAGAGCTGGTGCGCCGAGGCCGCACCGCTGTGCTGCTCGGAACCGAAGGGGCGGGGTTATCGCCGAGGCTGATGGCGCGCACGCAGACGGTTTCGATCCCGATGGCCGCCGGGTTCGACTCGCTGAATGTTGGCGTGACGAGCGGCATTGTGCTGCACCATCTGATGCATGGGGCGGGAACGACGAATTCTTGAGTGCGCCTAAGGCCTTGCGCCCTTGCTCAAAGGCGGTGTCGTTGCAATGTTAGCCCGTATGAACGCCATCACGCCCCTCCACGCTTCCGACCTCGCTTCCGTGCTGGAATCCTCCGGCGTCGCGCCGGATCAGGCGCTGCAAAGTCTCCAGACCGCGCTTGTCGGCGCCGACGATGGGGAGCTGTTCCTGGAGCGATCCGAAAGCGAGATGCTGGTGTTCGACGACGGCCGGCTGAAGTCGGCGTCCTACGACGCAACCGAGGGGTTCGGCCTACGCGTGGTGGCCGGGGAAAAGGCCGGCTACGCCCATTCCAGCGAGATCAGCGCCGCCTCGATCCAGCGTGCCGCGCTGAGCGCCGCCCATGTCAAACAGGGCTATGAGGGCGTCGCCGCCGAAGGGCCGCGCCAGACCAATCGCAAGCTGTATGGCGAGGACGATCCCCTCTCCACGCCCGGCTTCGGCGACAAGGTAGCGCTCTTGCAGGAGATCGACGCCTTCGCCCGGGCGCGGGACCCCCGCGTGGTCCAGGTCAGCGCCTCGGTCGCCGGCGAGCGCCGCGTCGTGGAGATTTTGCGCGCCGATGGCCGTTTGCTACGCGACGTGCGCCCGCTCGCGCGGGTGAACGTTTCGGTCACGGTCGAGAAGGACGGTCGCCGCGAGACCGGCTCGTCCGGCGCCGGCGGTCGCGCCGCTTTCACCACCTGGATTCAGCCGGAGCACTGGCAGGACCAGGTGCATGAGGCGCTGCGCCAAGCCCTGGTCAATCTGGATGCGGTCGCCTGCCCGGCGGGCGAGATGGACGTGGTGCTGGGGCCGGGTTGGAATGGCGTGCTGCTGCATGAGGCTGTGGGCCACGGGCTGGAGGGCGACTTCAACCGCAAGGGTATCTCCGCCTTCTCGGGGCGGATCGGCGAGCGGGTGGCCGCGCCCGGCGTCACCGTGATCGACGACGGTACGGAGCTCGGGCGGCGCGGGTCGCTCACCATCGACGACGAGGGCACGCCCACCGAGCGCACCATCCTGATCGAGGACGGTATCCTGGTCGGCTATATGCACGACCGCATGAGCGCGCGGTTGATGGGTTTGACGCCCACGGGCAATGCGCGGCGCCAGAGCTACGCCCACATCCCCATGCCGCGCATGACCAACACCGCTATGCTGGGCGGCGACACGTCGCGCGATGAGATGATCAAGTCGACCAAGCGCGGTCTCTACTGCGCCAACTTCGGCGGCGGTCAGGTGGATATTACAAATGGCAAGTTCGTGTTCCAGTGCACCGAGGCCTATCTGATCGAAGACGGCAGAATAGGCGCGCCGGTGAAAGGCGCAACGCTCATCGGCGACGGCCCGACCGCACTCACCCGCATCACCATGATCGGCGACGACTTCTGCTACGATCCCGGAATCGGCGTCTGCGGCAAGTCCGGCCAGGGCGTGCCCGTGGGCGTGGGGCAGCCATCTATGAAGCTCACCGGGCTGACCGTGGGGGGGACGAGTTTGTAGAAAAAGGGATGAGCGGTTCAACTCATTATTCCGCTCATCCCGGCGAAGGCCGGGATGAGCGGAGAGATGAGGGGATTGGCAAGCCCCTCCAATCTCAAACCCCCTACAGCGTCCGCGCCACCGTTTCGACCGTGAAGCATTCGATCACGTCGCCCGGCTTGATGTCCTGGCTGGAGTAATTCATGCCGCACTCTTGGCCGGAGATGACTTCGGCCACGTCGTCCTTGAAGCGCTTCAGGTTGTTCAGCGTGCCCATTTCCGTGATCACCACGTCGTCGCGGATGACCCGGACCTTGGCGCCGCGGCGAACCACGCCCTCGGTGACGCGGCAGCCGGCGACGTTGCCGACCTTGGTGATGTTGAACACCTCCAACACCGTGGCGTTGCCGAGCCAGGTTTCGCGCTGGGTCGGCGACAGCATTCCGGACAGCACGCCCTTCAGGTCGTCGATCAGGTCGTAGATGATCGCATAGTAGCGGATCTCCACGCCTTCCCGTTCGGCCAGATCGCGGGCTTGTTTGGACGCACGCACGTTGAAGCCGACGATAGGCGCGCCGGATGCCTTGGCCAGCTGAACGTCGGACTCGGTGATTGCGCCAACGCCCGAATGGATGATGCGCGCGCGCACCTCCTCGTTGCCGAGCTTTTCCAGCGAGCCGCCGATGGCCTCGGCCGAGCCCTGGACGTCGGCCTTGATGACCAGCGCGAGTTCCTTGACCTGCTTGTTCTGCAGCTTGGCCATCATCTCGGCAAGCGAAGCGGACGCCGTGGGCGCGCCGATCTGCTTTTCGCGACGTTGACGGATGCGGTATTCCGTCAGCTCCCGGGCGCGGGCCTCGTTCTCCACCGTAGCGAAGGGCTCGCCCGGCGGCGGCGCCTGGTCGAGGCCCAAGATCTCCACCGGCTCGGACGGGCCGGCGGCGGGGATCTGCTCGTTGCGCTCGTTGACCAGGGCGCGGACCTTGCCCCACGCTTGGCCGGCGACGACGATGTCGCCGCGCTTGAGCGTGCCGCGCTCCACCAGAACGGTGGCGACGGGGCCGCGACCGCGATCCAGCTTGGCCTCGATAATAACGCCTTCGGCCGCCCGGTCGGGGTTGGCGCGCAGGTCCATCACCTCGGCCTGAATGACGATGGCCTCGATCAGGTTATCCAGACCGGTCTTCTTCAAGGCCGAAACCTCGATCAGCTGGGTTTCGCCGCCCAGGCTCTCGACCACCACTTCATGCTGAAGCAGTTCGTTGATCACCCGGGTCGGATTGGCGTCGGGCTTGTCCATCTTATTGACGGCGACGATGATCGGGGCGCCGGCCGCGCGGGCGTGATTGATGGCCTCGATGGTCTGAGGCATCACGCCGTCGTCGGCCGCCACCACCAGCACCACAATGTCGGTCACATTGGCGCCCCGCATCCGCATGGCGGAGAAGGCGGCGTGTCCGGGGGTGTCGAGGAAGGTGACGCGCTCGCCGTTGGGCAAGCGTACCTGATAGGCGCCGATATGCTGGGTGATGCCGCCGGCTTCTCCCCCCGCCACATCGGCGGCGCGAAGCGCGTCGAGCAGGCTGGTCTTGCCGTGGTCGACGTGGCCCATGACTGTGACGACAGGCGGACGGGGTTGGGTATCGTCCGCCACGTCTTCTTCAGCTAGGAACCCGGTTTCGACATCGCTTTCGGACACGCGCTTGACGGTGTGACCGAATTCGCTGGCGATCAGCTCCGCCGTATCGGCGTCCAGCACGTCGTTGATGGTCAGCATCGTGCCCTGACGCATCAGATATTTGATGATGTCGACCGAGCGGGTCGCCATCCGTTGGGCCAGATCCTGGACAGTGATGGCGTCGGGGATCACGACTTCGCGCGCGACGCGGGCCTGATCTGCCCCGCCAACGCCCTTGGTGCGCTTTTCCTTTTCACGCTCGCGCGCCCGGCGAACCGAGGCGAGGGAGCGCATCCGCTCCGCCGTATCGCCATCGCCGGCCACGGCCTGGATCGTCAGGCGGCCTTCGCGTCGCTTGGGCTCGCCCTTGGTGCGGGAAACCGCCTTGCCAGGCGCGGCGCCACGGCGGGCGCCGCGGCCGTCGTCATCCTCGCCGGCGCCGCCCATGGGGCGACGCTCGCCGGCGCGCGGCGGGGCCGAGCGGGCGGTCTTGGTGATTTCGGGCGCCGAGGGGGCGCTTGAGGCGCCGCGCGGGCCGCCGGGGCGAGCGCCGCCGGGGCTGGTGCGGGGACCGGCGGGGCGTGGGGCGAGGGCGGAATAGCGAACCGTGTCGCTTCCGCCGCCGCCGGCTCCGGCCGGTCTCGGACTACGCGCGCCATAGCCGCCACTATCGGACCGCGGGGCGCGATCCCCATAGCCTGCGCCAGCGCCGGGGCTTGCGCCCTGGGGACGGGGCCGATCGCCATAGGCGCCGGCGCCTGGAGGACGCGCGCCAAAGCCGCCATCGCGCGGCCGATCGCCGTAACCAGGACCCGATGGGCTAGCGCCTTGCGGACGCGGCCGGTCGCCGTAGCCGCCCTGGGGCGGCCGGTCGCCCATGGGGGCGCGATCGCCGGCGCCGCGTGCGCCATAGCTCGACCCGCCCTCTCGGGGCCGGTCTCCGTAGCCCTGACCTGCCGGCCGGGCGCTTTGCGGCCGATCGCCCATGGGCCGGTCGCCGGCTGGCCGTGCGGCATAATTGGCGCCCGCCGGGCGTACACCGCGATCGCCGAAGCCCGGTGGCGTCGGGCGCGGGGCGTCCGATCGGGGCGCTTCGCTGCGGGGCGAGCGCTCGTCGCGCGGGGACTCGGTGCGGCGTGTCTGGCCTAGTCGTTCCCAGGCGCGCGGCGGCTCTGGAGCTGCAGGCGCTGCAGGTTCGGCACGGGGCGGCGCCTCGGCGGTCGCTGCTGCGGCAGCAGAAGGTTGGGGGGCGGCTTGAGGCGCGCTGGCGGCGACTGGCGCGTGGATCTCGGCAGTCGGGGCCGTCGGCGCCGGCGTTGCGGCGACATCGGGCGACTTGGGTTCTGCGGCTTTGGGCTCTGGAGCCTTGGACTCTTGTACTGTGGCTTCGACGAGGGGCTCGGCGCGAACCGGCGCCTCCTCGCGAACCGGCTCATCGACATGACGCCGGGCCTCGGCCTGGCGTGCGGCGGCCTCCAGGGCGCGCTGACGGGCGGCGAGTTCGCTTTGCGACAAATTCAGATTACCCGCCGCCCCGGCAGGGCTCGGCCGGCCGGCGCCGGAGGGCGCGGGCGCAGGGCGTGGGCCGCCGGCGGTCGGACCGCCGCCTTGCCCACTCGCGACCGGCGCGATCTGGGGCGGGCGAGGCCGAGCCTCTGCGGCCGGGCGCTCGTCCGGGCCGCGGCGGCGCTTGGTCTCCACCACCACCGTCTTGGAGCGGCCATGGCTGAAGCTTTGGCGCACTGTGCCTGCCGGCACCGCGCCTCTTGGCTTCAACGTCAAAGGTCCGCGGCCGCCGGCGGAGTTCCCGCCGCCTTGATCGTTCCGGCCGTCGTTGTCGTTCCCGTCGCTCATCCGCTCGCTTTACTTTTCCTGGGACCCGACGACGTCCGAAAGTCCGACGACTTTCCGATGTGCGGGGGCCTCAGACCCTCGTTCAATACCAAAAGGGACGGGAGGATCGCTCATCCCGTCCTTAACCTGGCCATTCTCAGCCCGACCAGCCTCAGAATGGCCGTCTTCGACCCGGCCCTCGCGCCAACTCTCTGGGAGGAGCGGGCGGAAGCCAGAAAGCCGCTCGACGTCGTGCGTCCAGCCTTCTACGCCTCGCCCCGCAAGGAAGACGCAGTGTACCACAGGTTCCACGCCCAAGGCCAAACTCAATTCCTGCGCAGTGAAGACACCGAACAGTCTCGGGGGCTTGGCTGAGCGCCGGGCGATGTTCAGAAGTTTGCGACGTCCGTCAGGTGCGCCGTCGGCGGCTTCGATCATCCAGGCGGCCTTTCCGCCTTCGAGCGCAGAGGCCGCCTTCTCGAATCCCAAAGTAAGGTCGCCCGACCGCCTTGCAAGCCCCAAGGTGTGCGACAGGCGACGCATTAAGCCCTGCTCCACCCGATCCGCCAGATCCGCGTCGGCGGCGACCTTGGTCTTGGCGGCTCTGGAGAAGGCGCCTCGCTTGACGGCCGTGTTCACCGCCTCGCGCCGCGCCTCCACCCACATGCCCCGGCCTGGGAGCTTGCGGGCGAAATCGGGCAGCACAGCCCCATCGGGGCCGAGCACGAACCGCAGCAGGCGCGCCTCGTCCATGACCTCGCCAGACACGATATCCCGACGCGCACGCGTGGCTTCTGCGTGGGTCTTATGAACTTCGCGGACGGGATCGGGAACGGCGGTCAAGGGGTCGGCGCGCTCCATCTCACATGAGAGGCGTCAAGCCCCTCATGCGTCCTCGGTCGGCTGAGCCGGCTCTGCGTCGTGGGCCGGGGCATATTTGAACACCTCGTCCAGCTCGCTGATCTCTTCGGCCTCTTCCTCAGGCTCGGCGAGCTCGGGCACGTCTGCGGCGTCGATCCAGCCGGCGGCGACACGCGCGCGCAGGATGATCTTCTCGGCGTCTTCTTGGCCGAGCGAGAAGTTCTCCAGAGCACCCGGCAGACGGGCTCGCTCGCCGCCGCCCTTGTTCTCAAAGGCGCCGCGCAGCTCGTCCGTCGCCAGATCGGCCAGATCCTCCACGGTCTTCACCCCGGCTTCGCCGAGCGCCACGGACATGGCGAGCGTCACGCCCTGAACCTCCAGCACGCCGTCCTCCACGCCCAGCTCCTGGCGCTTCTGGTCGAGCTCGGCGGCCTCGCGATCGAGATATTCACGGGCGCGCGTTTGCAGCTCGTTGGCGGTGTCCTCGTCGAACCCTTCGATGGAGGCCAACTCCTCGTCGTCGACATAGGCGATGTCTTCGACGGTCGCGAAGCCTTCGGTGACCAACAGCTGGGCGATCATCTCGTCCACATCCAGCGCTTCCTGGAACAGTGCGGTGCGTTCGGCGAACTCGCGCTGGCGACGCTCGGAATCCTGGCTCTCGGTGATGATGTCGATCTGCCATTGGGTGAGCTGGGAGGCGAGGCGCACGTTCTGGCCGCGGCGGCCGATGGCCAGCGACAGCTGCTCGTCGGGCACCACCACCTCGACCCGCTCGTCTTCCTCGTCCAAGACCACCTTGGTGACTTCGGCGGGGGCCAGGGCGTTGACGATGAAGGTGGGCTCGTCGGGGCTCCACTGGATGATGTCGATCTTCTCGCCTTGCAGCTCGGCCACCACCGCCTGGACGCGCGAACCGCGCATACCCACGCAGGCGCCGACCGGATCGATCGAGCTTTCGTTGGAGAGGACCGCCATCTTGGCGCGCGAGCCCGGGTCGCGTGCGACGGCGCGGATTTCGATCACGCCATCATAGACCTCAGGCACTTCCTGGGCGAACAGCTTGGCCATGAAGCCCGGATGGGCGCGGCTCAGCATGATCTGGGGGCCTTTGTTCTCGCGGCGCACATCGTAGATGTAGCAGCGGATGCGGTCGCCGACCTGGAAGGTTTCGCGCGGGATCGACTGGTCGCGGCGCATGATGCCTTCGCCGCGGCCGAGATCGGCGATGGTGTTGCCGTACTCGACGCGCTTGACCGTGCCGTTGACGACTTCGCCGATGCGGTCCTTGAACTCCTCATACTGACGCTCGCGCTCGGCCTCGCGCACCTTATGCGTAACGACCTGGCGGGCCATCTGGGTCTGGACCCGGCCGAATTCGAACGGAGGGAGGATTTCCTCATAGACGCTGCCGACTTCGGCGTCCGGATAGCGGCGCCGCGCCGCGCTCAGGCGCTGGCGGCCGAGTTCGCCTTCTTCGATCTCGTCCTCATCGCCGATGACGGTGATGATACGCTTCAAGATCAGTTCGCCGGTCTTGACGTCGATGTTGGCGCGGATGTCGTGCTCGGCGCCGTAGCGGGACTTGGCGCCCTTCTGGATCGCGTCCTCGATCGCCTCGATGACGATCTCCTTCTCGATCGACTTTTCGCGGGCGACCGCTTCGGCGATCTGCAGCAGTTCGAGACGGTTGGCGGAAATTCCGGTGGCGGCCATCAGGCGTCCTCCTCTTCGTCGGTAAAGTCTTGTTCGATGTCGGGGTTTAGCAGTCGCTCGGCGCGCTTTTCTGCGCCGCGCTTTAGAAGGTCGTCGGTGAGCGTCAGCTTGGCGTCGACTATCCAGGCGAAGGGCACCAGCGCGGTTTCGGCCTCGCCCTCCAGGTCGATACCGACATGGTCGACGCCCTCGACGGTTTCAACGCCGCCCAGCACGCCCTTGAACCGTTTGCGGCCTTCGGCCAACCGATCCAGCTCCAGCTTGGCCTCGTAACCCTCAAAGGCGACGAAGTCCTTGAGCCGGGTCAGGGGCCGGTCCACGCCGGGGCTGGACACCTCCAGCCGGTACTCGCCCGCGACGGGATCGGCGGCGTCCATAACCTCCGAAATCGCGCGGGACAGCTTGGCGCAGTCGGCGATATCCATATCCCCGTCGCTGGGGCGCTCGGCCATGATCTGCAGGTTCCGCCCCTGAGCGCCGCCGCCCATCAGGCGCAGGCGCACGATCTCGTAGCCGCAAGCCTCTGCGACCGGATCGAGCAACTCCACCAAACGGCAGTCTTCGGGTGTTCTGGCCCTCAAGGGCGGCCTTTCAAAATCGAACGCACACGGTCGGATCGACGACGAGGTTGCAGGCACTAAAAAGGCGGCGGACCTTTCGGCCGCCGCCCGAAAGCGCCATCCAGCGCCATCGACCGATGTGGACCGTCCTATAGCGCGGTCTGGAAGACTTGTCAGCCCCGTTGATGCGTCGATCTCAAAGGCCGTGTAAACACAGCACCTCCCGACCCGGCCCCAGCTCCACCACCACGTCCGCCCTGGACGGCATTTCGGTCAGGATGTGGCGGGTCAGGCGCTCGTAATGCATGATGAAGCGGCGAAGTTCGTCGGGGGACATGGTGCGCCGGCTGGGGTCGGGCGCGGCGTCCAGGCGCCCCGCCAGCGCCGCCTCCTGCTCTGCGCGCCAGGTGTAGACCTGCTCGAAACTCGGCGCCTTCAGCAGGATCAGGCGATCCAGGCGTTCGAACAGGGTCTGATAGGGGCCCGCGAGCGCCGCTTCGACGCTGGCGCGCCAGCGGCCGGTTGGGTCTTCCTCCGCCTCCAGGGCGTTGATCGGGATCGCTAGGGCGGCTGAGGCTTGTGGGCGAGCGCCCACGCACCAGCCTTCGAACAACACGACATCGATGGGGGTCTGGATGTGCGGCCACTGGTCTGGCGGGCGGCGGTCGTCGCTCGCCTTGTCGAACGTCGGCAGGGCGATGTCGCCTGAGGCCGTATCGCGGGTTAGCGACTCCAGTAGGCGCAATCCTAAAGCGACCTCATGGGTGCCCGGCGGTCCGCGCGTCTGGAAGAGCGGATGGATGGCCGCGGCCATCGTCGCGCGCCGCGCCTTGGGTAGGTAGAGGTCGTCCAGCCCCAGCACCGCGGTTCGCAAGTCCCGCTCCGCCAATAAGGCGGCGATCACCGTGCAGAGGGTCGATTTGCCGCTGCCTTGCGGTCCGCAGACACCGACCACGATAGGCCGCAACGCCTCACGCCGCCAGCCGGCGATGGCGTCGGCCAAGGGGCGACATAGGGGATCGACCATGGCCTTGTAGCCGGCCGGCAAATCTAGCTCGCGGAGTTTGGGCGCCATGTCAGTCTTTGCGCGGATCAGGCCTGGCGCGGAATCAGGCCGCTAACCCGCGCGCCCTGATCGTACAGCACGGGATTGGCGAAGACCGTGACCTCGCAGAGGATATCGCCGCCCGCCTCTGCGGCCCAGAGATAGCTCCGCTCGACCTGAACCGGTCGCCCGCCTGGCGCAAAGCCCTCGTAAACGTCGCCCCAGGGAATCGCCTTGGCGAGATCGCGCCAGCTGAGGGTCAACGCCCTTTCCAGCTCGTCCGCCGCCATGTCCGCTAAGTCTGCGTCCCTCATGAGGGGGAGTTTAGGAACTGCGCAGGAACGCGTCTATGCGGTCGGCCAATTCCTCTGCGCCTACATCGAAGGGCGCGTTGTGCAACAGGGGCAGATCCACCAAATGGCCGTCGGGTAGCGCCCATGCGGCGCGGCGCGAGGCCTGGGCGAGGGTGTTGGCGGGGTTGAGCACCAGCACGGGCTGTTGAACTTCGGAGAATGCGGTCTCCACATCGAAGCCGAAAGCGGCGTCGTGAGCCCACCAGTCACGGGGGTAGGCGCGCAGCTCGTCCACGAAGGCCTCGAAACCTCGCTCCAGGGACACACCCCACTCCCGGTCTATCACGAGCCGGCGCCACCGCGCGTCCAGTTGGCCGAGGTCGTCGGTCAGGGTGTGAGGACGGGCCAAGCGATGGCGCCAGACCGCCTGCTCTGCGCCGACGAAATAGGGCACGCTCATGAGCACCATCCGCCGCACCCGCTCTGGCCGCCGCCGCGCCAGCTCCACAGCGATGAGGGCGCCGGTCGAGTGGCCGAACAGGTCGACAGATTTATCCCGGCCGCCTTCGAGCGCCTCATCCAAGGCCTCGCCCAGGAGGTCGGCGTAGCCGGCGATGTCGAGCCGCTGTTCCGGCGGATCGGAGCCGCCATATCCGGGTATGTCCAGGGCCAGGACGTGACGCCGCTGCGCCATGGCGGTCAGAAAGGGAATGAAGCTGGCGCCCGATGCGGGAGCGCCATGCAGGCAGGCGAGGGGCGAGGACGACGCTGTGGCGATGCTGGGTCGTCCGCCCTCGGTCAGGTGAATCTGGCGTCCGGGGGCGCCCACATAGCGGCGGGTCGGCCGGGCGCTAGAGGCGCGCGCCACCTCTGGCTCGAGGTCCTTACGGTACTCGACGGCAAGCTCGAACAGGACGGACTCGTGACGCGCCATACCCTAAAAGCTATCAGCGCGCCCCGCCGATGCAGAGCGATTTCGCCCGGACTGTGGCGCCTAAAACGCATCAGGCCGAAATCCGGACAATCTCTCTTCCGGGTGATTTACCGATGGGCAAAGCGGCCCGAACGGCCATGATGTTTGGAACTTTTTCGCGGACGGTCTTGCACATGTTTCAGCGACCGAATCGCCGTTTGAGCCGCCATTGAGGCCGCGTAGGCTCAATCGTCAAGGAAAGCCGATTGACAGCCGCGGTTACGTACGTAAGCTTATTCAGTTACGGATGTAAGACATGCCCATCACCCCGGCTGAAAGCCAGATCATGGACGCCCTATGGCGCCGCAGTCCCCTGACGATCGAAGACATCGCCGAGGCGGTCTCCGAGCAGAATTGGGGCTTGGCCACGGTCAAGACGCTGCTTCACCGCTTGCTGAAGCGCAAGGCGATCCAGTCTGCGCGGATCGACGGGCGCGTCCGCTATACGCCCGTGTTGCAACGGGCCGAGTATTTGGAGAGCGAGAGCCAGGGTCTGCTCGACCGGCTGTTCGGCGGGCGGCTCACGCCCCTGGTCGCGCATTTCGCCGAGCGGCGGGGGCTTTCCGCCGACGAGATCGCGCGGCTGCGCAAGCTGTTGGAGGCTTTGGACGATGGCGAGTGAGCTGTTCGTCCTGACCCTGGTCCGCGCCCAGGCGGCGGTGTCTTTGGCCGTGCTGCTGGTGCTCAGTCTTAGGGCGCCGGCGCGGCGGCGGATCGGTGTTGGCCTGACCTATCGCCTGTGGCTTTTGGCGCCGGCCGCAGCCTTCGTCAGCCCCTTTCCGACCCTGTCGGAATTCTTGCACCGCGCGACCCCTGTCGCGGGCGCATCGCTCGGCGCCGGCGGCTCAATCGCCGCCCTCTGCCTTGAGGCTCTGACCGCCAATCCCGTCTGGTCCCGTACCGCGCCAACCTTGACTTGGTTTTGGGCCATAGGCGCGCTGGCGCTTGCGATCCTGTTCTTAGCGGCGGAGCTTAGGTTTAGGCGCCAGGCGCGCTTAGGTTTGGCAGGGCCGGCCCTGGTGGGGGTCGCGGCGCCCCGGTTCGTAACGCCCCATGACTATCGCGAGCGATTTTCGGAGCGGGAGCGCGATCTGATCCTGCGCCACGAGCGCGCCCATCTCGCTCAGGGCGATCCGATCGCCAATCTGCTGATCGCCGGCTTTCAGGTCCTGTTTTGGTTCAACCCGCTGATTCATATCCCCGCCGCCCAGATCAAACTGTATCAGGAGTTGGCCTGCGACGCCCTGGCGATCGAAGGGCGGCCCAAGGCGCGCCGCGCCTACGCTCAAGCCCTGGTCAAGGCGCACCTGACGGGCCCTCAGAGCGCGCTGGTCTGCGCATGGACGCCCGCCGGCGCCCGTTTCACCTGCTCGCCCTTGGAGCATCGGCTGCGGGCGCTGAGCTGGGGCGAGGTTAGCCTTGAGCGCTACATGGTGGGCCTGGTCGCCGTGGGCGGCCTTGCGGTCAGCCTCGCCGCCGGCGTTTGGATCGCAACGCCGGGGCAGCGATTCGAGACGGCCGCCGCCGACACGGCCCCTGCCTCTTCTCGTCTGGCCAAGACGGCGACTGTGATGACGGTGCAGCTCTCGCCGGTATCGGCGCGCTGATGGACGAGGGCAGGCTCGCGCCGCCGTCCGCCCCGCAGCGCATTCGCCCTCGCAAGCTTGGCGAGCGAATAGCCTCCAGGCTCGATGCCGCCGCCTTGATCCTGCTCCTTTGTGTCGCGCCGCTTGGCCTTGGCATGTACGGCCTGGATCGAATGCATCGCGACGCCGCCAAAGCGTCAGCGTTAGCGGCCTGGCGGCGCGCCCAGCCCGCCATCGTCGCTCGCCTCGCCCAGCCCAAGCCGCCAGAATATGGCGCGGTCTGGAGCACCCATAAGGGCCGGATTTGTGGGCTTGTGAACGGCTGGGGGAGTTTCGGCGGCTTGGCGGGCATGACCGACTTCTATGTCTGGAACGGTAAGCCGACCTTCAAGCCCGATGTATCCCCTGAAGCCTTCGCCCGCGCCTGGGGCGAATGCGCCGAGGATACGTGGATCGAACTCGTCAGAGGCTCAATGCAGCCCGGCTGGTGCGCAACCCGCCAGGGCGCCAAGACCTGCAAATGGACGGGGTGAGGCTGGACTTAGCCCTATCGAGGCGCGAGCTTCCTCGCGCCTCGCCGTCGTGCGGGATCAGTTGGGCATCAGCACTGTGTCTACGACGTGGATGACGCCGTTGGACTGCATCACGTTGCCGATGGTGACACGGGCGACGTCGCCCTTCACGTCGTGGATCAACAGATGACGACCCTTCTGGGTGACCGTCAGCGGTTCGCCTTCGACGGTCGTCAGGGTCGCCGTGCCGCCGCCGTCCTTGATCATCTTCATCAGGTCGGCCGCCGTATAGCGACCGGACACCACATGATAGGTCAAAATCTTGACCAGCGTGGCCTTGTTCTCGGGCTTCAGCAGCGTGTCGACCGTGCCTGGGGGCAGTTTGTCGAAGGCTTCGTCGGTGGGGGCGAAGACCGTGAAGGGACCGGGACCTTCAAGCGTATCGACCAAGCCCGCGGCCTTGACCGCGGCCACAAGCGTGGTGTGGTCCTTCGAATTCACGGCGTTTTCGACGATGTTCTTGCTGGGATACATGGCGGCGCCCCCGACCATCGGGTCGCTCATGCTCATGGAGTCCATAGAGCCCATCTGGGCGAAGGCGGGGGCGGCTAGGGCTGAGCCCAAGGCAAGCGAAATTATGCCGGCGAGCGCCAGCTTGTGCGTGTTACGGTTTGTCATCGGTGGCTTCCTTGTCGCGACCGTTCTTTAATCGGTCTGGAATAGGAACGGAGCCCGAAGGCAAAAGGATGCAGAACGATAGCTGTCTTCAGTTCCGAACGATCAGCATGTCCTGGTTGCCGGCATAGGTCGGGTTTGGGCGCCAGTCGCCGACCAGCACGCGGTCTAGTGTCAGCCCCGCCGCTTCGATCGCCGCGCGCAGCACCGTTTCGTCATAGGCGACGGCGTTCTCCGGCCAATGGGTATCGACGGTCATGGCGCCGTCGCACCAAGGCTTGAGAGGAAGGGCCGAATGGCCGTCTGCGATCCAGTCACGCACCTCGGGCGTCAAGACGAAGGCTGTGATTGCTGCGCGGCCGCCGGGCGCCAGGACACGCCGCGTCTCGTCCAGATAACGGCGGATCGTCTCGAGCGGCAGGTGGGTAAAGACCGAGTTGGCGAAGGCCAGGGTGATGGCGCGGTCGGCGCAGGGAAAGCGAGTCTGTGTCTCCGCCACCGCGCCCCGTGGATTATAGACGCCGTTGCGAATGTCGATGTGGTGGAACTCGAAGTCTGGCCGCTCCGCGCCGAAGCGTCTGCGACAATAGCGGATCGCCGCGGGCGACACGTCGAAACCGATATAGCGGCCCTGAGGGGATAAGACCTCGACCAGCGGCCGGGTGACTCGCCCGTTGCCGCAGCCGATATCCAACACGCGGTCGTCCGGTCCAAGCTCGGCATGGGTGCGCAGCAAATCTGCCGCATTCTGGCCTGAAGAGCGGTAGTTGCTCCCGACGTGATGGAGGGTCTCCCAGGGCTCGCTTCGCCGTTCGGGGTCGCGAAGGCGCGCCGGCACGCTTTTCAGATCGCGGCGAAAGCCATCGACGCTGTGCCAGAACCGGGCGGGCAGGGCATGATAGATTCGCCGGCCAAGGACGCGCGGCCAAGACGTCGTTTTGATGAGGGACATGAGGGCTGAATAACAGCGCGTTCCCGGAGGGTCTACCCGCGCGTTCAGCCCGCAGGCAAAGGGCCAGCCCAGCCGGGGAGGTACTGGGCCTTCGTGCTCTTGGCGAGTTTCAGAGCCTTGGCCAGAGCGGCTGGGAAATCCTCTTCGACCAGCTTCGACTTGATGTTGCGGCGCAGGAAATCGGCCCAAAGAAACTCAGTGAACGGAATGGTTTCCTTAGCGTAGCCGCCGGCGCGGCGCAGTTCTCCGGCGAGGCTGCGGTAAGGATCGTCCTTCAGGCCCGCGATGCTGCGCGGAATGTCTTTGAAAGCGCAGCGCACGCCGTCGCTGTCATAGGGATGGCACCAGCCGCGATTGTCGGCGACGACCCAGAAGGCGTCACGATCCAAGCTGCTGAGATCGGCGACGACCGTGGTTGCAACCTCCTCCACGCCCTCATCGAGTAAGGCGCGGGCGAGGTGATGATGGTCGATCACATAAGGGTGCCCCTTGGGTCCGAGCAGGACCGGCACCATGTGGCGCCCGAGGAAATCGGCGCCGCTCTTTTGAGCGATTTCCGTCCAGGCGCGGCGCTTTTCCGCCACCTCCCGGAAGCCAACGGTCATCTGGGTCGGGCGCAGGTCGCTCACCGCGACCGGCTTCAACCTAGGTTCGCGATTGCTCAATACAGGCCTCCAGAGCCATCGAGGCGAGGAAGGTCCGCCGCGGGTACGGACATTGCGCCGCGTGCGGACCTATTTCAAGCCTTGGAGAGGGCGCCGGCTAGGCGCCCCCGTCTGGAGCTAGGCCACAGCCTTGCGGCGACCGCGACGCGGCGCCTCGGCGTTGCTGTCCGCCGCCGCTGCTGCGGCCGGACGGCTCGTTTGGCCCAGGCCAAGGCTCTTGGCCAGTTGCGAGCGCTGGGCGGAGTAGCTCGCGGCGACCATGGGATAGTCGCGCGGCAGGCCCCACTTGGTCCGGTAATCGTCCGGCGTCATGCCGCGGGTAGACAGGTGACGCTTCAGCGACTTGTACTTGTGGCCGTCTTCCAGGCTGATGATGTAGTCCGGCGTCACCGACTTCTTGATCGGCACGGCCGGGGTCAGCGGAGGAGCCGCTTCTTGAGGCTTCACGCCGCTGGCGGCTTCGTTCAGGGCGCGATACACGCTCTGTATCATGCTCGGAAGCTCGGTTGCGGCGACGCTATTGTTGCTGACGAAAGCGGCGACGATGTCTGCCGCC
>Ga0116231_10005461_pt1 | contig 25017 bp, 19 predicted proteins | sample S1TSphgellanicum_2_FD_89695 | JGI IMG/M metagenome (GOLD analysis project Ga0116231, IMG submission 89695) | Host-associated microbial communities from peat moss isolated from Minnesota, USA - S1T2_Fd - Sphagnum magellanicum MG | ecosystem: Host-associated > Plants > Peat moss > Unclassified... | reverse complement strand
TTCCTTTTATTTTTTCCCGATTTAGTCAAGTACATGGACTGGCCATCATCTATCCACAAGAGGAATGAGCCAAATTTGGCTAGAGTTCAGACAGTAAAGTAGGATTTAAGAAAAAAAAAAACTGCCTTAGTTCAGGCGACTACCTACCTAATAGGAACTCACAGTCCAAATATGGCGACAGGTGTCTTTCTTTTCCCGCTAGAAAGATATGGCGACTTTTTCATTTGTTTCCCACCAAAAAAAAAACAAAACAAGCCTTTGTACAATTCGCACTGGTTTCTGTTTTTTTTTGGGTCGCCACAGTGCGCCGAGAATTCGCCAAAAAAAAAAAAAACTGGTCCGACTCTGTTCCCCAAACGGCACCCACGGTGTGGGTACGTTGCTCTGGTCCTGACTCCTGACTGGCTGTCAAGTAAAACATCCCAAACAGAAAAACGCAGTCTGTGCCGTCGTTCTAGTGCACGAACAAAGATACTCGTCACCGTCCGCCGTCCGTTGATCGAGACAGAGAGAGAGAGAGAGAGAGAGAGGGAGAGGGAGAACAAGACTAGGGGGCGCAAGGAGTGTAAGCGTTGTTGGTGCTTTCCTTTCGCAAGCTCTCGAGCGACCGGAGCTTTCTTTCTGCTCTCGCTCTCTTTCCTTAAAGACGACTGACTTCCAAGCTTGTCCAAATTTGATCATCTGCAGACAAACCGTTTGCTACAAGAAGTTCTTTGTGTGTGTTTTTTTTGGGTTGTTTCGCATCCATCAAAAATAAAAAACAAAAACATCTCGGTGGTCTTTTTTCTCCTTGTAGTTATTGATTTTTGACGCTACCCAAGTTTTGTCGGTCTTTTTAAGTCTTTTTGCGACGGAGGGCTTCCAGATTTGAAGACCGGAAGAAAGGGAGCTATGGCGATGTTGTTGTTCAGTCGTGGCGGAGAGCGGAGTCCACGTAAACTGAGAGTCGAGCTTAGAGCCCTCATCCTAGCGATGGTGGCCTTGGCTGTCCTTTTGCCGCTCTCTTCCGCAAATTCTGAAGGTTGTTTCTAACTTCTTTTTGAGTGTGTGTGTGTGTGTGTGTGTGTGTGTGATGATGACCATCTAGTCTTTGACCGTGTGCTATGTCGTGCTGTTGTTGTTTTCCACCCATTTGCATACGCATGCCGGTGTTTTAGTGTTTCTGTTCAGAAGGAATGAGGAGGAGGAGGGGTCATTGTACTCTTGGCCTGCCGTCGAAGGGATTGGTGTAGAGGTAGTTAGGCTTGTTCCTGCCATGTCCCACATGGGAGTCGCTCATCGGATCAGACAAGAAAGCTAGAAAGGGACATGAGAGAGGTACTCTCTTCACTGAGAAATTGTGGTGAAGGAAGGAAGAGGGGTCATTGTACTCGGCCCTGCCATCAATGGGGTTGGGTGTAGAGGGTAGTTAGGCTTGTTCCTGCCATGTCCCACATGGAGCCGCTCATCGGATCAGACTAGAAACCTAGAAATGAAAGATACACTGTCTTCACCGAAAAACTGTGGTGCAGGAAGGAAGAAGGGTCTTTGTACTCGGTCCTGCCATAAATGGGGTTTGGTGTAGAGGGTAGTTAGGCTTGTTCCTGCCATGTCCCACATGGAGCCGCTCATCGGATCAGACTAGAAACCTATAAATAGACATGAAAGATACACTGTCTTCACTGAGAAACTGTGGTGCAGGAAGGACGAAGGGTCATTGTACTCGGTCCTGCCATCAATGGGGTTTGGTGTAGAGGTAGTTAGGCTTTGTTCCTGCCATGTCCCACATTGAGCTGCTCATTGGATCGGACTATAACTTGCCTCTTATTATCCTTGTTGGTCTTCGGAGTAAATAGACTTGCGTTCTGATCCTGGGGATGTTGGATGGGGTCTTTGCTGGTTTGAGCTGCAGGTGACGCGCTACATGCTCTACGAAGGAGCTTAAAAGATCCATCCAACGTTCTCCAAAGCTGGGATCCTACTTTGGTCAACCCCTGCACCTGGTTCCATGTCACCTGCAACTCTGATAACAGCGTCATCCGTGTGTAGGTCACTTTACCTTTCAACGAATGTTCTTATTTTGTTTCTTCTTATTTGTGTTTGCTGGGGCCTTTCCTGCCACTGCAAATACATGCTTCCTCTGTCTGTCTGTCTGCAACTCTCATGTAGGTCGTGTTGGTGGGGCCATCAGAGACTTGGGCAATGCACGTCTATCTGGCTCTTTGGTCCCTGAGCTTGGGAGTCTGCAAAACTTACAGTACCTGTAAGTGTTCTACCCTTCTCATCAGCAGTGTTGAGTTCTTGCTCTCTTGCTGGCTTTCTTTGCTTCTGTCCTGAGGCTGTTTGACCTTCAAATTTTTGTTATATCATTGTGATGATTTTCTCTGGGAGTTGATCCCACTGCTACATGTGTCCATTCTGATGTCAGATAGCACAGTTCCTAACTAGTTGTCACTGGGGACTGGTATCATCAGGGAGCTTTACAAGAACAGTATCACTGGGCACATTCCCCCTGAGCTTGGTAACTTGAAGGCAAGTTCACATCTCAAACATGTGAATTGCACATACAGTAGGCTAATGTTGGATTACTTAATGTGGAATCAAATAGTCCTTTTGTGATGTTCTGTGATTCTCAGCCCCTCCTTTGTCATTTAGATATTCTTGTTGAAGGAATAAAGTGCATTGCATTATCGTTTTGATGTCATGGCTAATACACGATAGGATAATTCTTCTCTTTTGCATTTCTCCCATGTAGGCTCTGGTTAGCCTGGATTTGTACCACAATAACTTCACTGGCTCCATTCCCAGCTCTCTTGGGAACCTTTCAAACCTTTCATTTCTGTAAGTGATTCATCCTGACAGCTCTTTGCAGCCATGGATGTTGGAGAGTTGTTACAAACTGGTTAATATTATCTAGTCTTTCTCTTGGGGCTGGCCACTTTGTCATGCCTGACTTTCTCTTTTGAAGGTGCTGTTGTCTATATGTGAATAGTACACATTGGTTTTTGTGGTCAGTTTCTGGCTATGTGTGATTAGACCTGGACTGGAGAAACCTCACACACTAGTTGCTATTTTGTGCAGGCGTCTCAACAATAACATGTTGACTGGTCGCATTCCACGTCAACTCACAACCATATCAACTCTCAAAGTCGTGTAAGTACTATTGAAGGATTGCCCTCAGACCAACATTTGAATGCCTTTGTTGCATTTGTTGTCTTGCTTGAAGCTTGTAGAGTCTGGGTGTGTCACTATTCACACTATGCAGGGCACATATATCATCGTACAAAGTGCACTTGATGTCCTTGTTCGTGAGTTTGCAGGTTGTGAGGTAGTACTCTGAGTGACATCTTTTGTTTTTCAACTACACTTATCTGAATGGATGTGCAACTAATCTATTGTCCCTTCTTTGTGTTGAATCATCCAGGGATTTCTCCAACAATGACTTATGTGGTACCATTCCTGTCACTGGCTCTTTCACACGTCTACAGGCCAAGAGGTTGGTGCAGAAGTGGCAATCTTTTGTTCATGGAATATAAAATAGATATGGTTTTTGGCCATGGGAAGGATCCTGTGGAATTCAATTCTGAAAAGCGTCTATTCTCATTCAAATAACACAACACTTAATGGAGATGAATTGTTCCAGATCTGAAATACTCATTATTCTAGGACCTGACAAGTAAAAGTTGGTTGGGTGGTGTTTGCAGTTTTGAGAATAATCCTCGTCTCAATGGACCGGAGCTGGAGGGTTTTGTACCTTATGAGATGTCATGCTTTTGAAGTGCATGTCGTCCATCAGATCTCAGGAGTAGAGAGTAGCAATGAGGAGACCATACTGAGATGATGTCTTTCTTATTCTCCAGACAATAGCTGAGTTTATTGGTTGAGCTTATACATCAGCATCATATCTTTGTTGAAAGCACTGCCTTCTAGCTGATTCTTGTTTTATGGATATCGTCCATTACCATGTGGGTTAAAAGACATGAGCCTTCTAAGGAGGTCACCTTCCAGAAAAAAAAGATTTACTTAGACTCTTATGTCAGGGCAAGATTATTCTGGTCTTGAGATAGATCCTGGATATTGTTTAAGTCCTGTAAATAACAGCACCTTCCATAATGCAATGGGGATCATATCAGAGTTGCACAATTTATATCGGTTTGTTGCTGTGAGAAGAAGGGTTATTAACTTCCAGTCCTTGGTGAATAAACATCAGTCTTCCCTTCTGGACTGGCATCCCTTCAAGGGTGTCTTTCCGTTGAGGAGCTCTGCACCTTCTTCAATGTCAGAGGTTTGATGTTCTGATTGTGAGTTCAGATATTCCAGATTTGCAATTCAGCTTTGCAAGACTTGCTAATTGCACTCCTAGCTGCACCTTCTGCATGGGCAATTAATGCTAATGGAAAGGAACCCCTAGCTGCATCTTCAGCTTGGGAAGCTCATGCTAATGGAAAGCAACAGGATCTTCCGAAGCTGAAGGGTACAGCTACTCCCTGGAAAGATGTCCTAAGACCCATTGGCTCTGAACATGGTTTGAACTGGTAGCAGACTTCTGAGCATAGTTTGAACAGGTAAAGGGGTTAATCAGTGACATTATTCAGACTCTGTGCAGAGAATGCATTGTGGGTCCACTGATCCATCATGTAGCTAGGATACTAGTGGGTCCACTATTCTGGTGGCTGTCTCCTCCCACCCACCAGCCCACCCACTCCAAATCGGACCAAAGATCAGTCAAAATTGCTTTTTGACCTGCACTCCTTTGTCAAATGAAGTTAGTTGCCTCCCACCTCCCCACAATCCTCTGTTGATCATGCCTTTCCCCTTAGCTGCCACCGAGTTGCAGTGGAGACTCCTGTGTATGGAGTTGGAAAAGGTTGCAAAAACGCGGAAACGTTTTCTCTCTATTTGACTGCATTTCAACTTCATTTATTGGTGAGTGGATGGATTCCAGGCAAATAGCCAAGTACCCTTCATATTGGTAAAGTGCTAGGGATCTGTTGCCTTCGTGGGAGGTGGTACCCTAAGCTTACTCCCCTTAGGTCTAGTCAACTAAGGACATCTTTGGCGATGGTGAACCAGCACCCACCAGTGCACCATCCACTGAATGCCAGTTATTACTCGGTTGTGGATGAACCTCAACTGAATTAATATTTGTTTTCACCTCGGTAACCAATTTTGTAGGAAATAAGTCTCATATATAGGTAGACATGTAAGAAAATAGGTAACTACTAGGTAAGTAGATGGTTTATTCATAGGTAAGGGCTGTTTTTTCAATGAGAACATGTGCTCCAAGAGTTCCAAACATGATGAATTACCTATTTTCTCCACACTCTTGTAGCTTCTCCAATATAGATAGTAAGTGACTGTCCCTGCAATGAATGAGAAACAAAGGCCCTATATCAGTGGCTTTCCATTAGGCTGCTGCTGTGATTGCAGCACACTCCCTGCAATGAATGAGAAACAAAGGCCCTATATCAGTGGCTTTCCATTAGGCTGCTGCTGTGATTGCAGCACACTGTGTAATTGTGATATCAACAACAGAATAATTGCAAGAGACACTCTTACTGAGGAGTAAGGTCTAATTCTCACCAAGGTGTTAAATCGTTTAAATTCTTTTAGTAACTACAGTACCACATTCTGCTTTTGCTGACAAAATTTACACTTCACAGCAATTACACGGTGCCACAAACACCAAAAAAGACCTAAGTTCTGTGTTAGGTATTTTGCAACACTGTGCCTCATGTGCACACATGACCCACTCTCCCAAGCAGAGTATATTCAAGACAATGTACTAAGAACTTAATTGTGGACTTCTAAGTGTCTCAAGGACATACAATTATGACAAGGTTAGTTTGGGGAGGGGATTAATAAAGGACATTAGGAGGCCCAATTTACAATGTAGATTGTGCTTTAACTTGGGTTCAAGGTTTTTGGGCCAGAGTAAACTAGTGCTCCAGCACCCACCAATGCACCATGATGGATGGATGGATGGATGGATGGTATGTTTTTGTTTGTATTCCTATCCCATAGTTAATCATAGTACTGAGTAGTTAGCTACTACTATAACCATCCATATGTACTTTACCCACCCTGGTAATTGCCCACTGCCTTACCTACATAGTAACTACTTACATCCACTACAGAGGTAAGAAAAGCATTGAGCACTTCTGTTTAGGTTTGGCAGGTAGGCTTGGTACATAGGTTGGGTCTCGAGGCTTGGTAAATAGGTTTGGTGGCTATGGTTAGGTATTTAGGTTTGGTAACGTTGGACGTGCTTTGTTGCGTTTCGGAGGTTTGTCGCTGCATAGGGCCTCCCTCGCGAACAGGAATAGCAGCGAACGACCAGTGCTCGAACCCGAGTTTTGAAGAATCCAAATTTTGTGTGGTAGCAACGATCCAGCCACTGAATTTTGGGCTAGAGTGTTTGGAGGATGGCGGTGGAAGAAGGGCAAGAGCAGCGAAGGGGAGAGCGTAGGGAAGAAGCCAGAAGAATGCGAGGCTTTCCGGGAGCCGCGCAGCCGGAAGTGATGAGAGCAGCGGAGAAAGATGAGCATTACGTTGCGCATCTTTGCGAGGCCTGTCACGAATCCTTCCGCCATGTCGTCGGTCAGTAATTCTTTCTCTCTTTCGCTTGCCCTAATTGTTTCGATTTCCGAACCCTTTCCTGAACGATTCCTGTCGTGGCGTTTTGACGTTGGGAGTCCCATATTTAGGGTTTATCACGCTTCTTCTTCTTCTTCTTGTTACAAGGTTTTGAGCTGCTGCTGCTGCATTTGGGTTTAGGGTTTATAGGTCACTCTGGAATATGAATACTCTCAATTCTTCACATCAAGTTTTTTAATTGCCATAGGAAAGTGTAAACTGTTCTTAGCTTCTGGGGTGTGTCATATTGGTGTTCAAAGGTTGGTAGTTTTGCATTTTGCTTGAACTGCAGGATTCAAGTAATGTGTTTTGTCGTCAGGAGTCCATATTTAGGGTTTATCATGCTTCTTCTTGTTACAAGTTTTGTAGGTCACTCTAGAACATGAATACTCTTATTCTTCACATCAAATTTGAGTTTTTTTTGTTTTTTTAATTGCCATAACAAAGTGTAGAACATGTTCTTACCTTCTAGGGAGTGTAATATTGGTGTCCAATGACCATGTTGCTGTTTTTTTGCATTCCCCTTGGCACTACAGGATTCAAGTGTTGTGTTGGGCATGGAATCCTAGTTTTGTCATCTTTCTTCTTGTTGGTAGCATATTCACACTTACAAGTTTGTTCAATTATTCACAAATTCCTTCACTGGTAAATAGGGGTGGACTAGGATTTGGGGATCAGTTTGATCACTCTGTGCTATAGTTTAGTATGTGATCCCACAAAATGGTAAATTCTTATTGATGTGGTTCTTTTTTTAAAATTTGGTTTCGCTTCAAATTGGTATGCAAAGAAATCACCATGTATTTGCTAAACCTTGGGAGCTGTGATGAGATGACTCAAATGCAGGGGATAGAACTGTGGTTGGTTTTTGCTTTTTTGTTATGGGGATGCCATGGAGAATAAGCTGATAGTGCGATTTAATGTGACTGATTGGTTTTCTGTCTTCACTTTTTGGTGCAGAATGAGGAGGAAGAAGTTCTCATAGTTTTCCATGCGTTGATTTGCTTGATTGTCTTATTTTGTGGAGGTTTGGTTTGAGACAAGAATGGATTTTAGAGCTGCTGGAAGATGTGTTGAGCCTATGTTTTGGTTTTGGACAGGGACACGACTTGCTGTGGCCTACCAAAATGAGGTAGGTGTCTGAGTTGACCAGACTGCTGTGCTCAGTCCACTCTTAAGGGTAGCCTCATGCCAATCTCTCCTCAATCCTCTCAGGATCTGGCTTGCGGTATACTGCTGTTGCATTGCAGTAACAGTGTTAGGGGATGATACAGATTGTTCCTGTTTTGATGCTGGTTTCTTTCCCATAATTTTTTATTTCAATAAGGTTTCAGAAACAGGACTGGCTGGGTATTGCAGACAAGGTTAGCAGGCCGAGTTCTATACTATCTGCTGACAACTGGTTCAGGCCTTCAGACACTTGGAGAGGAGTACTGTGATATTTCTCAGGTTGATATCCTGGTTTTCCAGATTTTTATATGTGAAGCAATTTTCCTTGTGGGTTTGCTGATTTGGATTTGGAGACCCAAATATTCACTGTAAGCTGGAGAAAATTTATTGAACATCCTGTGGTTTTAGATGCATCTGTTACCATGGTGTTTCTGATGGATGAGAATCCTGTTCTACAGAAAGTTACAGTGGGTTGGAGTGTTGTAAGAGTTCAGTTTTAACAGGTAAATTTGATTGCAGAGCAGGTGGTGACATCGTCAAATCTTCCCCCAACACCAGCACGGAGGATGCTACTTGTGTTTGTTCAGAATGCATTACCTTACATAATGGAACGCATAAGGTGTGCTAATTTCTTTGCTCCTGTATTTCTTTTTCTCTTTTTTGTTTCATATATTTGCTCTTTCTGTGCATTGTTCCTTTCTCTAGATGGTGTCATAATTTTTCTGTCTAGAAGAATGTTGAGATATCCAGTCCAATGATGAATTGTACGGTTGTATTTTGAGCAGTGCTAGAGCGGCAGCACAAGGCATGTCACTTGCAACCCAGGAGGAACTTCAGTTTGCCAGGGAAAGCACTTCAGCTGGAAGCAGTAATCACATGGTTGCGAACAGGGATTCTACAGAGGGTGAGATACATTTGGTAAGGGAGGATGCTACTGGAGGAAGAAGCAATGTGAGGCCACAGACCTCAGGATGGCATTTTCTGGTCCAAAGAGTTCACCGGATGTGGAATTCAGCACTCCAGCGCTGGGCTACAGTAAGAATTTCAACCTGCAGTGTGCAAAAAGAGAAGGATATTGATGAAGATGGACATGAAATGTTTAATGAGGGTTTTTCTGCATGGGTGTAGGGTCTGCCATCTGTGCGGGAGGCATTGTTATTGGTTGTACGTGCCCACCTAATGCTATTTTATTTTGAAGGTCAGCTTTCTTCATCACTTTGCTGTTTTGTTGCTAGTGTTGGAGAATGTACCTATATTTATTGGGTTACAGTTTCTCAATGTTGTCCTTCTATTGTGGTTCAGCTTGGTGATCAGAAGCAAAGGTGGTGACTCAGCTATTTTCATTGAGATGATAAATTAACTAAAAGGGCATGGGCAGTTGTAGCTGACAATTTTTTATTGTTCCATTATGCCCACCATGATTAAGTGCTTACACTTTGGGTTGTCACTGTGAAGGGGCCTACTATCACATGGCCAAGCGGACAGCAGGTATTCGCTACATCTTCATGGGAAAACCAACCCAGCAGAGGCCAAGGTCAGTTTTTGGGACCAGCCTTTCTGCTTGGCCACACATTGTTTGTTTATTGACTGAAGACAGTTTATCCACAGTTAAAACATTTTGGGGTCTATAAACTATACCAGGGTCATTCTGAGTGGCACAAAAGGAATCAGAAATATATCTAGAATGCCACCAATCACTTGGTGTATTCTTTTTCCATAGGTGTGCAGGAAACTGTATTGACCGCCTGGTGGTATGAAATAGTTGATACAGGTCTAACTGTGGGAGATGCATGCTATGAACCATGTGGAATTGTCCATCCCTTATGAGATGAGTTTACTTTGAGGCTCATCTATGTGTTCCTGCAGATACCACATGCTGGGCATGTTTCTGCTAATACAGCTGAGTATTGTTGGTGGTGACTGGTTGCGCCGGTGTGCACTTCCTGCCCTTGCCACCTCAATGCGTTCACACGCAGTGGATCCATTACTCACTGCCAGAGGTAATTTTATTCATTTCAGTCACTTAAAATATCATCTGCATCTTTTACTCAGGAAGTGTGTTTCTGTCCAATGTTCATCGTGCACTGATAGCTTCATAGTGCATTTGTTTGTGATACAGGTCAACAAGGGATAATGCTATTGGATGTGGATGATAATCACATGAATGACAAAGAGTTGAAAAACCAGGGAATGGATTGGACATCTGCTAATTCAGGGGATGCAGAGGTTGAGCTTACTCCCAGTTATTGAATGCTGTAGTGGTTCTGCAAACAAGTTGGATTCATGAACTTTGTCTACTGACAATGAGAGGTCATTGACAAGCTTGATGTGATGCAGAGAGAAATCTGAAGACATCTGCATTCTTCAAGGACTTGTGTTTCATAAGCATGTCAAGTTTCTACTGCTGAAAGGAGAGTGGTCTTTTACAAAATGATTGGTCACTAGTGCTTAGTTGGCATTCATGAGTGCCAAGAGTTGCCAATCTGGCCTGACACAGACTCTTTGGAGATATTCTCTTTGAATGGCAGATCATGTTACAGTGCAACTGATGAATCATCTCATTTATTGGGCCTTAAGTATATACTCATTTGGAACTTCATGTGAGGGTAGCCTTTTATTGTAACTTACTGTAAACGTAGTGGCGTTGAAATGTTTGCAGGGTAGTGGATCAAGCAAGTGCCCTCTTTGTTTGAGCCCTCGTCAGCAGCCAACAGCAACACCTTGTGGGCATGTCTTTTGCTGGTATGTCTAGATTTCAATTTTCTTGTTTTTGAGTGCTCTTCTGAATTTTTAATGAAGTAGAAAGGCCACAGAAGGGACCCCTGAATATCCCATGGCATTCCTAACAGTGCATCCTCAATTGCTTCTGATTCCTCAGAAATTCATGAGAACTTATCTGGGGGTGGTTCTCATTACAGTTCATGTTAGGAAAATGTCAACCTGAATTCTTTTGCTAGTGTAAATATGAGGGCTACTGACTGAGTCTGCTCTTGAAGGTGGCAGTCCTGCTTTCTCCTTCTCTTTTCTACCTTTCTCCCTTCTGACTAGGATCTGTCTCAGCTGGTGAAATATTGGTGAAAGGGCTGATGCCGGCATGAGTCTTTTTGGTATTTCCCTTTAATATTTATTTTTTTTCCTTGATTGGTGCAGGACTTGTTTGGCAGAATGGTGTAATGAGAAGCCAGAGTGTCCACTATGTCGTGCACCAGTGACACACTCTGATTTGGTGTGTGTATACCATGCTGACTTCTGACATGTTGTAGCTTAGTTTGCACCACAGTAACTCGTCCTGATGTGCTCTGGACATGCAACATTGGCATGTTGAGACTATCTTGTCCACTTTCAAGACTACATGCTAGAGGAGCATGAGGAACTATCATCTTTTTTGTCTGAAGTCTAGTGAGAAACATATGAAGCAAAGGATTGTGTGGTCTTTGAACTGCCATTGTCATTTGGCTGAGTCTTACTGATTGAGCTAGTGAGCATCATGGTTGGGTCTTCCCACAACAACTGGACTCAGCAACTCAGTTAGTGTTGTAATACCTCTATCCACAGCAGGGTACTGATGAGATCAGTGGGAATGTTTGGGGTAACTGGGTACCCAATGTACATGTACATGTTGATTGATGGTCACTGAACCTGGAAAAAACTTTTGCAATGGTTTAGGGTTGATTCTGCTCTTCATTTGTATTTGTATTCTATTTTCCATCTGTCTCTCATTGCAGGGGTTTTCTTTTTGCCCCCTGGTGAGCTCCTAATGGTTGATTACCAGTATCTCTAACCTCTCCATGGGTTCATCTTCTATGCTGGTGGATTCCCATTGTAACTATTTTAGAAGTTCTCAATCCTCATAAAGATATTTTGATTTGCTACAGATCAAGTTGTTACTACCCTCATATCTGGTTGCCACTTCAAGGGTGCTGTTTTCTGTGTTATTTGTCTGAGGTCAGAATCGAACTGTGTGATCACAAAATAGACAGCAAATCATTTGAATTGTTTAGACATTCTTTGTGGAAAAGGAATGTTGTGTCCCTGAATTTGATCTCTTTTTATTTGAAGCGTATTTGGAAATTTGAGGTTTTGTGCATCAGCAATTTAAGGTACATCTTCACACTGCAGAGTGCAGTGGAAATAGTATTCAGATTATTATTCAGAATCATTACCTACCTTTCTAGCATTTCCATTGGTCCTCTAAAATTCTTGCAAACCTACCAAACCCTATTAGACATTTAACTGGTAGTTCACTGAAGATAACTAAGAAGAAATATTCAGACCGCCAAATCCAGCAATTTCATTGGCCATAACATTTTTTCTGCACAGCTACCACACAAGCCTATTCAACACCCTCTGTATATTAGTACACTAATACTACTATACTATAACCCTTGTCTATATACATACAGGGTTGAAAATGAGAGTGAATAGCCTACATGTAGAGCCTTTCAATAAGCTGCCTTGGTGATAACACCACTGAAAACATTAACAAATGAGCATACCTTATTGTACAATTACACAAAAACATACATTTTATATTTTGGTCGTTTTCTTTCACTTTTGTGTCCATTTTCAACAGAATGTATGATTTTTTTTGCTTGTGAGATAAAGAAGGGTTGCAGATTTGCTTGAGATTTGTGTGTATAAACACTTGAGAGAAACAAGATCTTGTGTTTAAGAGAAATTGAAATTTGAACATATACTTGGTCAATGAATCATGCCACCAAATTTCATTATTTAAATTGAGAATCTTCGTGGCCACAACTTCAACATGTGGAAAATCAGATGGAGTTTAAATTACATGAAAAAAATGTGTGAGAGCATTTCATGGAAACTTGTTGCACCCATGTTTAATGTTGAAGAAGATGAAATTGTTCCTAAAGAAGTTTTTTGCTTCATGATTGTATGAAAGGAAAGATAAGTTGGCTAATATGCTGATGCTTTTGAAGGTTGACAATTTTCCATATATGAAGCTTGCAAAAGATGTATTGGCTAGTGTGTCCAAACTCTGAAATAAAACATGCTATTAATCATTTGCATTTCAACATGTCATATGGTTTGAAATCTAGAAGAAATGGGTTTTGTTCAAAGCCCATGTCAATAAGTTATAAATACTTTACTCATCAATGGTCCAAAATTAATATCATGTCTCCAAGACTTGGGTGGAAGAAATTTGAAATTTAAAATGAAAACTTATCTTCAAATTTCAATGAAAACTTGCTGCATTTCACTATGTAAACAACTGGTGGAATTTTAGGACCTTGAACAGGCTCTTCTAAGAATTTGGATCCTGTGCTCAGCTCCCACCTTGTATTGGGGCCCTTATTCCCAGAACACACCCATTCTCAGTCCTTACCCTACACATAATTGCAACAACTATGGTGATTAGCTCTGACAATCCACCTTACAGACATGGCTCAATTCATCAGACTTCCAGAGTTCCAACAGACCCATATGATGGAGAGAAGAATTTTGAACCTTGTATGTACAATTTGTAAGTAAATCAGTATTCCAAAATCACAGTCAAAATGAAACCAAAGGCTTGAGTTTGAATTGTGACAGTTCCTCATATGCTTGGATCAGGAAGCAATGGTCAAACATGAACATGAACATGCAAATGCAAGGAACATGTCAGAAAGGTTTCTGTTTGCTGTCTCCTGCATATTATTACACCTGATGGTGATTGGAGCCAAAGATTTTCTTACATAATACTGCCTCTCTTGCAATTTGGTGCTGTAAAGAAACATGCACACTACACCGGTGATGTCCTTAATGCTGGAATACTGAACATTATAAAGAAAAGTAGATGAGCACAAATTTGAGCAAGTCAGAAAAGACAGACCACAGGAGTCATTATGTTTTATGATCCAGCCTAGTCAAAACTCCAATGTAATACAAATATGGAAAATTCTTTAAAAGTATTTAATACATGGCCCCCCTTCCACTTATCCAAATACAACAGTTAGCTTTTCATCTTAAACCACTGATGAAAAAGATGCAGTGTTCTTAGAGTACCTTTAGTGCTAGCATGTCCCCATCACCATACACACAATGGTCAGGATTCTCTCAACCAGGTACAAATACAAAAACACAATAAGAAACACCTTTGGTTCCATGTTTTTCGCACAGCTGTAAACCCGACTTTCATTTCTAATCCATCCTCAGTTAAGCAATTTCCTGCACAAAACAAGCAAGGTTCAGACAAAGACCCAACTGTATGTTCCTAGATGACAATTGACTGATGGGACCGGTCATACCACACAGAAGAGAAGATTGTGAAGGACAGTTTTTTTTGACATCTCACAGTCTTCTTTAAGACTTGCCCCAAGTGAACAGGCTTTTAAATTGGAACTCCTCTATATTTCAAACCAATGAACATGATTGTAGATTTAAAGGAATTGATAACCAGATACTTTAAAGGATACAAACTTTAAAGGATACTTAAATTGATACCAGAAGCATTCAAGTAATCCTAACCATGTCTTGCAAAATTATCTCAGGATACAAATCCTTCTAGCAGTCTCATTATCAGATTCCTGGGACCCTCATGCAAAAAATACAGTAGCCTACCTCTTTGGATGTGGTATATATTTTTTGCCTGTAAAGCATTCTGAATGGTTGTTCATCATCATCTTAACTTCAAAACCTGAAATTGGTGCATCTTGAGAAACAAGTTGAATAGGGGGGGAGAGGGGATTGAAAGTCAGCAAAGGAACTCACCTGGCAGTGCTCAATTGTAGTAGAGCTCAAGGCCCATACCATCATGGATCTCATAGTCAGCCAGTGTGATATGGTCCTTGTAAATTGTATACCATTTCTGAATACGGATTTTCTCAGGCCGTGTGCCAGTCTGTGCTGCCACCAGCTTCTTCAAATCTCCAATGGTGTCATCCTCGTTGCATTTCACCCGCACCTTCTTTCCCAGCCTATCGTTCAGCACCACCTCAATCATGATTCCTCCCTCCCTCTGCAGTATATTATTCTTTGTGTCAAAGTTCCTCACAGGCCCCCCTCCCCCCCTCTCCCAGAACTTCAGTCTCTCCTTCTAGAAGAGATTGTGGACTCAGGATGTACATTCATGCATCAACAGAACCACAAACCTAAAGTCGATAATTCTCTTCAAGGCCAAGGGAAAAACAATCAAACTTAAGACTAGAGCTAGGGATGCATACTCTGTCTCATGATTTCCAATCTCTATTCATATGAGTTCAAACTTCTCATATGCGTCCAAGAACTGTCCTACTATGGGAAAGTCATGCAGGATATTCTGGGGAAATGATGGACAACCCTACTCTTCTTTTTCTTCTTCTTCTTCGATTAGGGTTTGAATTCGAACATGAATAGACAGCGGTCATAGACAGCGATCAGAGAACAAGTCATCAAAGCCTACTTACACAACCGTAAACAAACAAGTTTAACAAGGAAAAAAAAAACTTTCCACCGATCGACATCCTCCCGTAATTCCAGTCCTTCAGGAAGAAAGAATTCACAAAAAGAAACAGGAAGGGTTCCAAAACAAGAGAGAAGAAGAAGAAGAATTGCACAAACAGAAACAAGAAACATAAAAAGGATCTTTCTTTTGACAAAAGATATGTATTTACCTGTCAAAAGAGATATATGACAAAGCTTGAAAGCCCTTCTTCTCCTCACAAGCTCCTCCAAGTGCTTGCGAAACAACACCGGTACACACGGCAGCGAGGAACGAAGTGGCAACAACAACAACAACGCTAGGGTTTGGAAGTTGGGGAGTGTTTTGTGCAGAAAAAAACCAATGGAGGGCGATTTTCTCCTTTCGCGCCTCTCTTGTCAACGAAGCTATCGAAGGTACATCTACGGTCATGGTGTTGTGGTCGGTAGATTATAGACGGTGGGGATTGGATGATTCACACCAGGATTGGATGATTCACACCATACTTACTTCCCCCCTGCTTTTCGTGTTTCACACGTCTTCTTCTATTTTTGCACATATAAATAAATTTTTAAAAAAATGAATTTCTGCAGAATTTATTCATTTTATCCATGTGAAAAACTGACCCTAGGTCAGAGTATATTACTAGGTATATATGCACATATACCATAGTACCCAGGCAAGTTCAACACTTCAGTGTCAAGTAATTAGTTTACTTTGAAAAAAGAGCAATTCAGAATTTGATTTTGGGGGAATAAATATAAATTTTTAAAAAAAAAATGCTTGAAAATTTCAATATTTTGAAAATAATATATGTAGTGTTGAAACTGTTAAGGTATTACAATAGTAATCCCATTAATCCCATCTCCATTGTCCAAAGTTTGCATTTAGTAGTAGTCTTAGTGTGGCATGTGATGTTCACACATATTAACATACTTTTACAGCATCACCAAGTGCACCCCTAGTCACTGTGAGCTATCTAACTATACCAAAAGTATAGTTGATTTAGGTCTTATTTGTTATTGTTAATTGTCATTTTGTAAATATGAGTCCTCTTTGCATAGGAATTTTACCTGATTTTGGTTGATTGTTTGCTTTTGTTTTTTCTTTGGGTTGTGTCTATTTGTGTTTTCATTTGCCTTATACTTTGATGGACAAGTTCCTATCCTTCATTTTTGTCTATTTTATGTATAGGGTTTTTTTTTTAAGAACACATCTTTCAAATTTCATAGAAATATAATATAATTTTTATTTAACCTTCAATGATGAAAATGTTCAAAATTCAAGAATTCATACATTTTAGGTTTAAATTACAAAATCACTTTTGTGCACCTCTATTCATCAACAATTTTCTTCCAATACCAAACATGCAATTAGGGTTTGGGAAGTTTGATAAAACAAAACAAGCAAACAAAATTGTTTATTTTTATTTTTTTAATGATAAAACTTACTCAAAATTCAATAATTGGTTATGTGTTGCTATCAAACATTATTGGCAACATGCATCTTTGTGAAAATGTTGAACATTAGAAAAAATAAAAAGGTGTGAAGAAACAATTGGGTCACAATTGAATTGAAATGAATAATGAGGTGCATACATTTGTAATAGATGATAAGATCGATTTTACATAAGATCACTTTGAAAATGGTGTTGGTTATTGTGTGTCTTGTCAATTGCTAGATCAAGTTCAATTTGTTTTCAACACGTTTATTGGTATTACAGTACCATAGTTGGACATTTCTATTGGATGTGGTACTGCCACAAAAATTGGTCATGGAGCCTTTTGTAGTTTTCATTTCCTATTTCTACCATTTGTACCATTTAGGACACCACCACAAAACTTCAAATAAACTTGGCAAACGCCAAATTGACAGTTCCTTCACAACCATCGCATAGGCCTTGCTATGCACTCTTTGTCTCATTATGTTGCAAGTCTTTTGTGCCTTATTGCAACCATCACACAATGTTCATTTCACATGCCAAGCTTTCCCATTCTTGTGTATCTCATGAATTTCAATGTAATGCAACTTGGAGTAAGGATTTTGGTGGTTTTAATGCATTGGCTTTTTGTTTGATCCATGCTTCTCCATGTTATAAACATGAGGTGTTCTTCCACATTATAAAAACCCTAGTTGGTCCTCCACATTGCAACTCAAGAATCTCCATCTTTCACACTCTCCTAATTATGCACAATTTTGAAATTTTTGCACTTTGCAAACTTTGTGTGGCAATTAGAACATTTTTCATGTTTAGCAAACACTTTGTAATTTCATGTTTTTTTAGCTTTGAAACCTTTGGTAGACATTTAGTGTATCTTGGGCTCAACAAATACAAAGCATTCAATGCTTTTCTAGATTGACAAATAACTTTTTTGTAAACATGGGTGCAATCATAAAATAACTACCCACACCCATTTCCTTGGTGCTTTGCTTAAAAGCAATGAACGAACTAGTCAAGATGACATGGTAGAATTATATTATTAAAGAGAATATTTTAAAAATCATCTACAAGTCAACAAAAATAAAATGAACCAATAAGATAGTGTAGTTGACTATTATGTAAAGGTATATATAATTTTTTTCTCATAAACATGTCATTTTCAAATCATTTCAAATATTTAGGGAGGCCTATACGTATTAGTTACATTATTTTTGGCCCATGAGATCTTGTAACTTGAATAAAAGTCATCATCTTAGGCACAAAAGGATATGTTAAGATTATTTCAATAACATTGTGTATGATGGTCGATTTTTCAAAAGACATTTTAGGATGAGTTAAGCTTTGTTGTTGAGAATTATGGACACATTCATTGTCCTTGATGTTTTGGGTGTTCAAGATTTTTTTAACATTCAAAAATGCACTTCAACATTAAGAATGCTTACATAAGGAATGGTTGCAAATCTATGCAACTAATAAATATTGGAGGTTGAGTGAAATCACAAAAATGGAGGCCATGAAGTGGTTTATTAAAAGAATATGAGTTTGTTTTGAATTTACCTACTTGAGGCAACCAACACAAATAGATATCAAGAAGCAACTAATGAGGCTAGAGGTTTTAATGATATGTTTACATCCATTGATTATATGCATTATCAATGGAAGAATTGCCTTATAGCGTGGCTCAAGATTAGAATGGCCACAAAAGCATCATTTTTGAGGCCACAATGGACCAATCATTACAAATATGGCATGCCTTCTTTGGTCTACTTGGGGGCAAGAATGAAATCCATGTTTTGAATAAGTTTCCACTAGTTAACTACAAATTGGTTGACAAGTGAATTTATAAACAAGTAGGATTGTGCATCTTTTTAGAAGAATATGCAATCCCTAAAAGCTCTTATAAAACACACAACCACTTGGAAATAAAGAGTTTATTGAACATGTACCAAAAAAACACAACACAATTAAATATGTTTAGTGAACTTGATAACAGCTTGAAATAGGTCAATTTTTTATACCCATAAAGAAAGGAGCATTGAACTTTAATTTGCATATATTTAATGAATCTAAACATTGCATTCCAAACTTTTAGCAACTTTTTAACAATGTTTGCATACCACATCTTAAGCCATTTATAATAAATTTGTAACATAGGTAGAGGTAGATAGGTGAAAACACGCTATCGTGGATGAGTCATTTTTGTCAAAAAAAATAAAAATGTATAACAAATATCACAGTACATAATAAGCTAAAATCTTGATGGCATTTTTTGGCAATATGAAACATAAACAAAAATTTAAAAATGTGTAAGACAACGTTATGGAATTCAAAGTTCATTATGAATCAAATTTAGTTTTGATCCAATGGTTAAATAAATATAGTTAAATAAAATCAATCTACATACAATATATAATTTATAGTTTTTTGACAATCATATGGCCTCATGTTTGTGATTCATAACACATTACCAAACAAAGGAAAACTAAAAACAAATCTAATGCCCACCTACAAAATCTCTTCCTTTTTCATATGGTAATGGTTTTGTTTTAAAATGAAAAGATTATTATGCATTTTTATTTTTCAAAAAGTGAAAAAAAAAGTTTTGAAATATATATGCAAATTTTCAAATTTTGTGACACGTATTATTTTGTTACAAATATATATTATATGTTCAATTTTTTCAATGCTTGTTGGATTTTTTAAAGGAATTAATTAGTTTAAGTTTAAGGCTAATCAAATATACTTAAAACAAACAAAAATAATATAAAATGTGATGTTGATACATTGCAAAAAATTACGGGTGTGATTACAATTTGGGGGGGGGGGAAGTAGTGTGCTTTCATCAAGAATTGTCTCATTGGTTAAATTCCCCAAGTTGAAACTATCATTGTGAGTTGCATGCATTCCTTAAATAAATTTAGAATGGTAAGAAATTTTACATTTGTTGAACCAAACATGAAGCCCCTATACAATACAAAGAAACTAAAGTGATAAATTAAATGTGTATTGAATGCACACACAAAACATTTAGGATGGATTTATTTTTGTTATTTTTTTTTATCAAGATATACAAAACAAACAAGTTGAGCCATAAACACACAAAGACATTACATTTTGAAAGCATAATTTTGTAAAAGCAACCATAATTGTTTTGCAAGAACAAATTATGTTGCAAATCGTGTTGACATACACCAATTCTAGTTTAAACAACAAAATTACCTTAACAATTCAAGAGCCAAGCACTCACATGCACCAATTTTGGTTTGCATGTCAAAATTAGTTTAACACTTTTGGAAACAAGCTCATAAAAGATGTTTAGTAGTTTTGGAAGGAAAAGAAAATTCTAATGAAGGTTTATATATGTGGTTGTGCAAGGGTGTTCTTAACCATGCATGATCATGGGCAAAACTTAAGCGTGTTGCCACATTGAGCTGCATTGTTCACTTTTTGAAATATGTGCAAAGTGGTGATGGTGATGGTTTTGGGTTTAGCAATGTGGTTGTTTCATTTGTGTTGAATGTTTCACCACCAATGAAATCTTGCACATCACCACCAACAAAAATGGGTGCTTAAAGTTTTAATGTTAATAATTGTCATTTGAATTTTACAAACTTTTTTAGGAAGCAAAGTTGTAAGTATCCTCGTGCATTTGGAGTTGTGACAAGGTCAAATGACATTGTGAAGAAATGCAAAATAACATTGTTTTGCAAAACCTCGACCTTCATTTGAGTGATAATGACCATCTTTATATTCACCACAACTTATGTTTTTTTAGCTTCATCATTCCTTTTTAAATTTTGCACGTCTTCTTTAGTCTATCAATTTCCCATTATTAATTTTGTGACTATTCCTTCTTATGAGATCATATTGGAGACAAAAATTTCTAGCTCTTCAAAATTGCCTCCTTCAATTGCTTCACCTTGAGCTTCTTGGGTAGGTGGTGATGGCCACTTCATGGGTGGAGTTTTCTTTGTTTCAAGATCATGAAAATTGCTCCATCTTGGCACGTCTTTCAATAAAAACAAATATTGAATAAAAAAATAATTCAAACCTTTAGATAATTCAACTTATAAAACAACTATTGATAGTGTTGTGGAAGGACCCTCGGTGTTCACACTATCTTGCACTTGGTTGCCAACAAGGGGAGCTCAAAGTGGTGGTTTTGGTATTTTGTTGATGATGCCATGATTGTGGTGGGCATGCCAACTTGCGACTTCATCCTTCAACATTAACAAGTAGTTCTTGAAAGGCTATTAAGAGTCCATGGTGGAGATGCTCTTAGATTTGTTGCCTATTGCCTCTTTATAAATGGAGTTTTTTTTAATACTAAATGGATTTTGAGACTATAACAACATTTCCTAGGGTTCTTACTACATTAGAAATTGTTCCACTCCTAATTGTAATAAATTATTGATTAGAGTTATTGATTTGTTGTTGAAAACTATTGCACTTGACTATTGAAAAATTTTACAAAATTCTTGTGTGGATTTCCAAACAACATTTGAGAAGCTCCTCTCATTGTTTTCCACCATTGCTTTGAGTAGTGGAAATGTTATGGTGGGCAATCTATATTATATATGTTGTTGTTAAAGGTCCTTGAACATTTATATGATTGTTGTTGTTTATCAAACCATTCTTCAATTTTTGGTTTTGTTTTATTTATTTTATAAGATTTGGGTTCCTTTTTCTTTATGCTTACTAATTTGTTGTGATTTGTCATCAATTTCAGGTCTCTCCTTATTAGTTGGTCATCTTTTAATTCTATCTAGGTTGAATCTAATGCAAAAGTTGTCAATATTCATGAAAACATCTGTTTTAGTTAAGACATCATGTCTAGTGTCAAATCATCTATCATCAACAACACATGAACAATGTGTGCTTGAACTTGCTTCATGTCAACACTTTGGGGCAAGGTGTCACAACATAAAGGATTTGGTTAAGATTACCAATTTTAGTTGTAGTTAATTTCATGTAAGAAAAAGTTGCTAGGATCACTAAGTGCCCATTAACAACAACTTTTAAACTTAATGATTTCCCTCATATTCAAGAATCCTTCAATAAATTTCTTTCAGTGGTTCTAACTAAAAATAAGCAAACAAACAATTGAATGAAGTGTATAGTATTAAGTGTAGTGATAATGTTACCTTGAGTGATTGTTGATGTTGTGTATCAATTAAACATTGAGTAGATTGGGACACTTTGTCATAAATCAATGCCATTTGATACATTAACCAAAGGTTCTATACTTCTGTTGTTGTAAATTTTTACCCATTTCATTGCACATGTAGGATGTAGAAGCTTGAGTGACCTAGCATCCACCAGTGCACCATCCAAAAATTCATGTTATGGGATTTCATGGATCGGATGAAACTGTCCTCCAAGGGGTTAGTTGCTTGTTTAGTTAAATTTTTTTTGCTTTAAAATTTATTATTTTCATAATTTGTTTTCCGAGTTTTTTTTCTTCTTTTAAGTCTCCCCTTTTATCTTAAATTTTCTCCAACAAACTTAAACCTTAAATCTTACCACCCTTCCTCCTACCAACCCATCTACCTTTTTCATCCTACCAACCCACCCTCCCCATAGTCCTCTTGCAATCATTCCATCACAAGTAGGTTGAGTGTTTGGGTTTAGGGAACTTGAAGCTTGAAGAGTGGAAAGCTTGGAGCTTTAGGAGTGGAGAATTTGAAAGCACCAGCTTAAAGGTAAGCACCTTATTTTATTTTCTGTTTTGGTTTTGGTTTTGGTGGGGGCCATCACCAACTTTTGACAAAGGCCAGTTCCCCCTTTTTTCTTTTTGTTTTGTTACTTTTGGGAACAAGTGAGCGCCATTGCTAAGTCTCAGCAGAAAGTCAAGCTCCCTCTTTTTCTTTCTTTTTCCTATGTGTTTTGTTGCAAGTGGGCTCCATTGTCAATTCTTAGTAAAGGGGTAGCTTAAGCTCCCTGCCCCCCCCCCCCCCCTTTTTTTCCCCTTTTATTTTGTTGCTTATGGGTGCAAGTGGGCTCCATCACCAACTTTCAACAAAGAGGGAGCCTAGTTTCCCTCTGTTTTTTTTGTTTTGTTTTGTTGCTTATGGGTGCAGGTGGGTGTCGTTGCTAAGTTCTAGCATAGGGGGAGTTTGCTCCCTTTTTTTCTTGATTTTTTTGGTTAGTTCTTGGGTGCCATCACCAAGTTTTAGTAGAGGGGGAGATAAGCTCCCCGTTTTTTCGTTCTTTTTTGTTGTTTTTGCGACACCATCACCAACTCTTGTTAGAAGGGGAGCTTGTTCCCTCTTTTCTTTCTTTTTTTGTTGCTTCTAAAACACCATCGCCAATATTCGGTAGAGAGGGAGCTTGTTCCCCCTTTTTTCATTTTTTTGTTGCTCCCCCTTTTGGGGCACCATGTCCAAGTCTCAACAAAAAAGAAGTTTGAGCTACCCCTCTTTTTTCTTTTTTTGATTTTTTTTCCTATTAGGCACATGTGGGCACCATCACTAAGTCTTGGCAAAGGGGGAGTTTCGGCTCCCCCTTTTTTTTTCTTTTTTTCCTTTTTTGTTTTGTTGTTTCTAGGTGCAGGTGGGCGCCATCGCCAAGTTTTAGCACAATTTGGCTCCCCCTTTTTTTTTGGTTGCTTCTAGGCATAACTGGCTACCATCACTAAGTATCCACAGATGGGGATCTTTAGCTCCCCTTCTTTTTATTTTTTTGTTTTATTGCTTTTGGGGTAGGTGGACACCATCACAAAGTCTTGGCATAGGGGGAGCTTGCACTCCTCTTCTTTATTTTTTGTTTTGTTGTTTTGGGTACCAATGGCACCATCACTAGGTCTTAGCAAAAGGGGAGGTTGAGCTCCTTTTTTTTGTTTTGTTGCTTTTGGGCATAAATCGGTGCCATTGCTAAGCTTTGGTAAAGGGGGAGTTTCGGCTCCCCTTTTTTTTCTTTTCCTTTAATGTTGTTGTTTTTTTTCCCTCACTATTATTCCTTATTTGTTTTCTAGTGTTGCTAAAAATATATACATATATTTTGTTTTATGATTTTTGTAATTTTGGTAGATGCAAACCCCCAAAAAAACAAGGACTATTGGAAAAGAGGAAAATGTTTCAACTAAATTGGTAGATGGCATGGGAGGTGTCATGAGTGAAGGAGGTTCAGAAGGATGGAAGATGCAAAAAGCACATGCAAGTGAATGTTGAAGATGGTGAATTGGCTTAGTGTAATGTTAATGAGGAATAAGCGCAAATGAGTGTTGAGGTTGGGGAAACCTCTATAGTAGATCTTGCCATAATTGAAATTGACTTGCAAAAAGCTATTGAAATGATAATGGAGTAAGAAAATGTAGCTTTTGCTGTAGAGCCATAGGAAGATGAGCATGTTATAGGACATGTTGAAATTGATGTAGGTGTCATTTTTATCTTAATTTATAATCAATTGCCTACCCATCCTTTCTATTGGAGAGGATGGGTGGGGATTTTTTTGGTAAATTTGTGTTTGCAATACCTTTATTAATTCTGGTTTTCAAACTTAAGCCCCACCTTCCTTTTCCATGTGAAAAGGTGGGCGGGGCATTTTTTTCGGGTTTAAATATCTAAGCAATACCCTATAACTTTGTAGGTGATATTTTTTTTTAGGGTTAACTTCATTCAAATTTTGAGTATGGGTTTCAGCAATACCCTCATTTTAAGTTTTTGTTTATTTATCCATTTTTGCAATACCCTCATTTTATTTATAATTGCAATTCTCTCATTGTGTAGAAATAACCTTCATTTAGAATGTTAATTCTCACATTAGGTTTATTGTATTTGTTTTTTTGGTTTTAGATGTGGTTGCCCCTACTTTAGTTACCATAGAAGGTGTTACCATAGATGTGGTTGCCCCTCCTCCAATTACCATAAAAGGTGTCCATTGGGCAAGGGATGGGCCGAATTTGTTTGCAGTGTTGATGGGTGCGGTGCATCATACACAACCAAGTACAATTTGGTATGACATTTGCGAGCACACCACAATGTGACCATGGAGTCAAACAAGCCTAAACACCCATCTACTCAGGAGCAAGGCTTGAGGGTTCAAGATCATGCGGCAATGAATGTGTGAGGTTCCTAAGTCGACATTTGTTAAGTTAGCTTCTATGTCATGCCCGTATGCACGGCCTCATGCATGATGTCTGGTTACGGGCATGCATGTCATATCTTTTAGGGTTATTGTATGGTTGTAAGGTTATGAACGTTCTTAAGTGACTGTGCGCTATTAGGTTTAGGGTTTCAGCTTTTGGTGGCTATATAAAAGGGCCAAGCCCTTTCCTTATCCTTTAGTTTTTCTAGAATTCCTTTGTATGAGAGTTGCCTCCATAGTTCACTTGGATTTTCTAGATGCTCACGGTGGTTACTGCACGGCCACCATCTACATACACCTTCACTAC
>Ga0116231_10005460_pt1 | contig 25017 bp, 23 predicted proteins | sample S1TSphgellanicum_2_FD_89695 | JGI IMG/M metagenome (GOLD analysis project Ga0116231, IMG submission 89695) | Host-associated microbial communities from peat moss isolated from Minnesota, USA - S1T2_Fd - Sphagnum magellanicum MG | ecosystem: Host-associated > Plants > Peat moss > Unclassified... | reverse complement strand
GTCATCGAGGGCCCCTTGATGGACGGCATGAACGTGGTCGGCGACCTGTTCGGCGCGGGCAAGATGTTCCTGCCCCAGGTGGTCAAGTCCGCACGCGTGATGAAAAAGGCGGTCGCGATCCTGATTCCATATATCGACCTCGAGAAAGGAGCGCTCGGCGCCGGCGAGAGCCGCTCCAACGGCAAGGTGGTGATCGCCACCGTCAAGGGCGACGTCCACGACATCGGCAAGAACATCGTCGGCGTCGTGCTCCAATGCAATAACTTCGAGGTCGTCGATCTCGGCGTCATGGTTTCCTGCGACAAGATTCTCGAGGCGGCGACGCGCGAAGGCGCGAGCCTGATCGGGCTGTCCGGCCTGATCACCCCGTCGCTCGACGAAATGGTGCACGTCGCCAAGGAGATGCAGCGCCGCGGGTTCACCCAGCCGCTGCTGATCGGCGGCGCGACCACCTCGCCGGCGCACACGGCCGTGAAAATCGATCCGCATTACGCGGGCGCCGTGGTCTACGTCAAGGATGCTTCCCGCTCGGTCGGGGTCTGTCAGCAGCTCGTGACGCCTGCGACCCGCGATGCCTACGTGGCCGAGATCAAGGCCGAGAACGAGCGGCGGCGCGAACAGCATCGGAACAAAGGCGCGAAAGCACCGCATGTGTCTCTGCGCCAGGCGCGTGCCCAGAAGCTCAAGCTCGATTGGCGCAACTACACGCCGCCGGCGCCGAGTTTCTTGGGGCTGCGCGAGTTCGATGACTATCCGCTCGCCGAGCTCGTGCCGTACATCGATTGGATGCCGTTTTTCAACGCCTGGGAGTTCGCGGGTAAGTTCCCCGACATTCTCACGGACCCGGTCATCGGCGAAGCCGCGAGCGCACTCTATGCGGACGCCCGCGAAATGCTCGACCAGCTGATTCGCGAGCGCTGGCTGCGCGCGCGCGCGGTCGTCGGTTTCTTTCCCGCCGCGAGCGTCGATGACGACGACCTCCTCGTCTACGAGGACGATACGCGCGAGGTCGTGCGCGCACGGCTGCATCATCTGCGGCAGCAAAAACACAAGGGCTCGGGTCAGCCGCAGTCCTGCCTCGCCGACTTCATCGCCCCGGCCGCCGCCGAGGTTCGCGATTACATCGGTGCCTTCGCGGTCACGGCGGGCATCGGCATCGACGCGCACGTTGCCCGTTTCGAGGCGGCCCACGACGATTACCGCAGCATCCTGCTCAAGGCGCTTGCCGATCGACTCGCCGAGGCGCTTGCCGAGCGTATGCACGAGCGCACGCGGCGCGAGTTCTGGGGCTATGCGCCGGACGAGAAGCTGGATGCGACCGGCTTGGTGCGCGAGGAGTATCGCGGCATCCGCCCCGCGCCGGGGTATCCCGCCTGTCCGGACCACACGGAAAAGGCGACACTGTTCGCCTTGCTCGACGCCGAACGCACGGCGGGCATTCGCCTGACCGAGTCCTTCGCAATGTGGCCGACGGCCGCCGTCAGCGGTTTCTATTTCTCACACCCGCAGGCCAGCTACTTCGGTGTCGGCCAGATCGATCGGGACCAGGTGGCCGATTATGCCGTGCGCAAGGGGATCGACTTAGCCGAAGCCGAGCGCTGGCTCGCGCCCAATCTTGGCTACGATCCGGGCAGCGAGCGCGGCGCCGTGGCGGCGACGCCGGCCGAGGCCATCGCCTAGGGCTCAGCGGCTCGGGTAGGCATCGATCTCGCCGAGCATCTCGGGGCCGCCGAGGGCCTGCATCTGGCCTTCGATCCAAGCGCGTCGTTGCTCGATGTAACGCGACGGCGCGGCAATCAGAAAGCGCTGTGGATTCGGCAACACGGCCGCCATCAGCGCGGCATCGCCGCGCGTCAGGCGCGCCGCCGGTTTGTGGAAGTAGCGCATCGCGGCCGCTTCGGCGCCGAAAGTGCCGGTGCCGAACTCCGCGCTGTTCAAATACACCTCGAGGATGCGGCGCTTGGGCCAGAACGTCTCGATCAAGACCGTGAAATATGCCTCGAGTCCCTTGCGCAAATAGCTGCGACCCGACCACAGGAATAGATTCTTCGCGACTTGCTGGCTGATCGTGCTGGCACCGCGAATGCGATGACTGTGCTGATTGAGTTGGTAGGCCTTTTCGATCGCCTCGACGTCGAAGCCCCAGTGTTCCGGGAACTTCTGGTCCTCGGAGGCGACAACCGCGAGTGCGAGGTTCGGCGAGATGTGCTGCAGGTCGACCCATTGGTGGCGCAGCTGAAAGTCGTGATCGCGTGTCAACCAGGACGAGACCGTGGCCTCCAGCATGAAGGCGCTGATGCGCGGGTTGATCCAGCGCAACAGCACGACCATGAGCACCGACAGGACCAGGCACGCGATCGAGCCCTGCAGCAGGGCTCGAAATGAGCGACCCGCCCAGCTGCGTCGCGCGGCCACTCGCCCTCGAGTCCCCTGCCGGCGTTCAGGCGGCGACGCGCCGGACGCTGGTCATGATCACGGGTTCGACCGGTACGTCGTCCATGCCGCGCTTACGGCCCGTGGCCACCGCGGCGATCTTGTCGATCACCTCGAGTCCCTCGGTGACCTTTGCGAACACGGCGTAGCCGAAGTTGCCGCGCGTATGATCGAGGAAGGCGTTGTCCTTGAGATTCACGAAGAATTGCGAGGTCGCGCTGTTGATGTCGTTGGTGCGTGCCATCGACAGCGTGCCGCGCTCGTTCTTCAGGCCGTTGTCCGCTTCGTTCTTGATTGCCGGCTTGGTGGTTTTCTGGCTCATGTTCTCGGTGAAGCCGCCGCCTTGGATCACGAAGCCCGGCACGATGCGATGGAAAATCGTGCCGTCGAAGAAGCCCTCGTCGATGTAGGCGAGGAAATTCGCAACCGAAATCGGGGCTTCCTTGGCGAACAACTCGATCGAGAAGTTTCCCAGTGTCGTTTCGAATCGGATCATGGTGGTTCCTATTGTTTGATTGAATCGGGGGTTGATTGAATTGTGGTTGATTGAGTGCGCGCCAGGGTGACGCGCGGCCGACCGGTATGGTCGTCGAGCTTGCATATGTCGGTGAAGCCATGCCGGGCAAGCAGCCCGGCCACGTCCGCGGCCTGGCCGCTGCCATGTTCCAGTGCGAGCAAGCCGATCCCGCGCAGATGCGCCGCCGCCGCCGCGATGATGAGCGCGAAGGCCTCGAGCCCGGTGCTGCCCGGCGTCAGCGCGAGCCGCGGCTCCGCCCGCAGCGCCTGCAAGGCCCCATCATCGTCCGCCACATAAGGGGGGTTCGAGACGATCACGTCGAATCGCTCGCCGGGCACCGCATCGAACCAGGCTCCGTGGCGCCAATCGATCGTGAGTAGACCGAGTCTTTGGGCGTTGTCGACCGCGACCGCAAGGGCGTCCGCGGACAGGTCGGTCGCCGTGATCCGCGCCCGCGGCCGCTCGCTCGCGAGCGCGAGCGCGATCGCGCCGCTGCCCGTGCCGAGGTCGAGGATCCGCCAGTCATCCGCGGCCGGTACGGCCGCAAGCACGGCTGCGACGAGTGTCTCCGTCTCCGGGCGCGGCACGAGCACGGCCGGTGTCACGGCGAGCGGCAGGGACCAGAACTCGCGCTCGCCAATGAGATAGGCGACCGGCGTGCCCGCGATGCGTTGCGCCACGAGTTCGGCGTAGGCGCTTGCCTGGTCGGCGCCGAGCGGATGCTCGCCGTCGACGATCAGTCCCGAGCGCGAGCGCGCGAGCACCTTGCCGAGCAAGAGCTGCGCATCGAGCCGCGGCGAGTCGCTGGCCACGGCGAGTTGACGTGCTGCATGCATCAAGCTCTCGGCGACTGTGCTCATTGCTCAATCGACCTGTTGAGCGAGTTCTTCGGCCTGGTGCTCCTGGTTCAGCGCCTGGAGCAACTCGTCGACCTCGCCCTTCATGACGTCGTCGAGTTTGTAGAGGGTCAAGTTGATGCGATGGTCGGTGACCCGACCTTGCGGAAAGTTATAAGTGCGAATGCGCTCGGAGCGGTCGCCCGATCCGACCTGGAGCTTGCGGGTCTGCGCTTGGTGCGCGGCCTGCCGCTCCCGCTCGCTCGCGAGCAGCCGCGATTTGAGCAGGGACAGCGCGCGCGAGCGATTCTTGTGCTGCGAGCGCTCGTCCTGGCACTCGACGACCAGGCCCGAAGGGAGGTGCGTGATGCGAATCGCCGAGTCCGTCTTGTTGACGTGCTGACCGCCGGCGCCGGACGAGCGGTAGGTGTCGATGCGCAGGTCCGAAGGGTTCAGCTCGACGGCTTCGACTTCCTCGAGCTCGGGCAGGATCGCCACGGTCACCGCCGAAGTATGGATGCGTCCCTGCGCCTCGGTCGACGGAACGCGCTGCACGCGATGCGTGCCGGACTCGAATTTGAGCACGGAATAAGCGCCGCGTCCGATGATGCGGCTGATGATTTCCTTGTAGCCACCGTGTTCGCCCGGACTCTCGCTGAGTATTTCGACCTCCCAGCCCTTGGATTCAGCGAAGCGTGCGTACATGCGGAACAGGTCGCCGGCGAAAATCGCCGCCTCGTCGCCACCAGTGCCGGCGCGAACCTCGAGGAAGATGTTGCTGTCGTCCTGTGGATCCTTCGGAATCAACAGGCGCTGCAGTTCCCGCTCTTCGGCCAGGAGCCGCGCCTGCACCGCCAGTGCCTCTTCCCCACCCATGGCCTGAATCTGCGGATCCGCATCCTTGCCGAGCTCCTGCGCAGCCTCGAGATCGGACTCCAGGGCGGTGAATTTCCGATAGCGTTCAACGAGCGGTTGCAGCCGCGAATATTCCATCGACAGCTCGCGAAACTGATTTTGACGCCCAATAACGCCCGGGTCCGAGAGGAGTCGGCTGATTTCCTCGAATCGCTCGTCGAGCTTCTCGAGTTTGCGCCTGATGGAGTCTTTCACCTCAGTGCCGGTTACGTTCTTCGGTCAGCAGTCGGGTAATGGTCTCTGCCAGGGTGGAATCCGCCAGCTCCGCCGCCTGGCGCAGGGCCTGCGTGGGCGAGTGCAGCAGCCGGTTGGTCAGCGTGCTCGCCAGGAATTCGAGCACCTCGTCGGTGCTGCGGCCATGTGCCAACATGCGCTTGGCCTGCTCGACGGTTTGGCTGCGAATCGCGTCGGCTTGGGTGCGCAGGCTGCGGATCGCGGGACCCGCGTCATGTGCGCGCGTCTCGGCGAGAAAGCGGGCGACTTCCTCGTCGATCACGAGTCGCGCGCCATCGGCTGCAACCTCACGCTGCTGGCGGTTTTCCTCGACCAGTTGCTGCAAGTCGTCGATGGAAAACAAATAAACGTCTTCAATGTCGGCGACTTGCGGCTCGATATCGCGCGGTACGGCCAGATCCACCATGAAGATCGGTCGGCGACGCCGCGCACGCACCGCCGCTTCGGCCAGGCTCTTGGTGATCAGCGGCACGGGACTTGCCGTGCAACTGATCACGATGTCGGCCGCCGCCAGTTCCGAAGACAGGTCCGCGAGGCCGACGGCATAGGCCTTGAGTTCCGCGGCCAGCATCTGCGCCCGACCGATGCTGCGATTCGCGATGACCATGCGCCTGACGCCCTGCGTGGACAGATGGCGCGCCGTCAGTGCGATCATTTCGCCCGCGCCCACGAGCAGCGCCGTACGCTCACTCAAGTCCGCATAGACGCGTCGCGCCAGACTGACCGTCGCCGAGGCCAGGGACACTGCATTGGCGCCGATGCGCGTCTCGGTACGGACGCGTTTGGCGACTGAGAACGCGGCCTGGAACAGCTTGTTCAATGAAGGACCCGTTGCGCCCGCCTCCTGCGCGACGCGATAGGCATCTTTGAGCTGGCCCAGGATTTGGGCCTCGCCGAGCACCATCGAATCGAGACCGGAGGCGACGCTGAAAGTATGGCTGACCGCGTGGCGTTCCTGGTGCACGTACAAACTAGAGGCGAGGTCGAGGCTGGCGCCGTGGTGGCGTTCGAGCCACTGGGTGAGCTCCGTACCGCTGGCCGAGCCGGACCAATAAAGTTCGGTGCGATTGCAGGTCGAGAGGATTACCACTTCGGTGACACCCGATTCCTGCCGCAAAGTCCGCAGGGCGGCGAGCAGGCGACCCTCGCTGAAGGCAACCTTTTCCCGCAGCGCGACTGGTGCGGTCTTGTGATTGATGCCGAGAATGTTGACTGCCATGAACGCGCTTTTCGACTGTATGTCTATGATTCTCGTGGAAGATACGCCGTAAGCATATCTGTTTCGCTATAGTGCGGCTGTGTTCTCGACGTCATTCTTCAAGCGCTTCGTTGCCGGCGGCGCCATCCTAGCCTCAGCGGCGTGTGCTGGGGTGGGTCACCGAGCCGACCCTCCGGCCCAATCCCTCGTATTTTATACTGTCACCGCGGAATTGGCGCTGGCTCGCCGCGAACCCCGGGTGGCGGCACTCCAGTACGTGACCGCAGCCGATCTCGATCATGCCCTCTTGCCGCGCGCGGTGCAGGTGGCCGACGAGGGCCTGCAACCGGATGTCGAGTTACAGGAAGCCGAACGGTGGATCCGCGCCGATACCGCCGAGCTCGCCGCCCAGCGTGCGGCTGCCGCGGCGGCGCTGTCGCTGCATCTGATCGAGACGTCGGCCGCGCATGATCGCTATTTGTTGAACAACGCGCCCGACGGAGCCGAGGCGGAAGCCGCGAGGCTCGAGACGGAGCTGCGTGCGGCCGACGACATTTACGGCGCCCGCCAGGTTGCCGATCGGCTCGCATCAGGCGCGCCGCCGTCGGCGATGAGCTTGCGCCTACAGGGATTCACTGCCTTGCGCGCCGACGATCCGGCCGCCGCCGCACGCAGTTTCGCGGCGGCGCTCGCCCAGCCAGGCGCGACCGATCCGCACGGTGAGCTGACGCAGGCCTGGCGCCGCGCCCGCGTGCTCGCCGGCGAGATCGAGGCGCCGCTTGCCGAGGCGCAGGCCGAGCTGCAGAAGGAGGGAACGGCAGAGCACCGCTTGGATTATGCCTTGCTGCTATGGTCGGCCCGGCGCGATGCGCTCGCGCGCGCGCAATTGCAGCCGCTCACCGACGAGGCGCAATCGCGTCCCGAGGCGCTGCGGCTGCTCGCATTGATCGATTTCCAATCGGGCGACGATGCGGCCGCGGCCACGCATTTTACCGAGTTGGCGGCTGCGGGGGCGTTTCTCGACGAGTGCTTCTACTACCTCGGGCTGATCGCCGATCGGCATGGTGACCTCGAACGCGCTCTGCGCTCCTATGCACGCGTGCAAGGCGGGGAAAATCTGGTCCCGGCTTTGCTGCGGGCCGCGGCAATCCTCTACAAACACGGCGCCGAGGGACAAGCTCTGGAACTGCTCGACCGCTTACAGAGCGATGCGGCCGAGTCCGCTCCGCAGATCCTCGCCGCACGCGCGGATCTCTATGCGCAGACTGGGCACGACGATCTCGCGCTCGAACTGCTCGAGGAGTCCCGCCTGCAATACCCTTATAGCGTCGAACTGCGCTATGCGATGGCCACTGAGCTCGAGCGGACGGGGGAGGTCGACGCCGCGCTCGAGCAATTGCGCGAGCTTCTCAAGGAGCGTCCCGATGATCCGGCGGCGATGAACGCGCTCGGCTACACGCTCGCCGATCATTCGCGGCAATTGCACCGCGCGCGGGCGCTGATCGAACAGGCCTATGCGGCCGCCCCAAAGAGCGCTGCGATCCGCGACAGTTTGGGCTGGGTACTGTATCGCGAGGGCCGGGCCGCGGAGGCTTTGCCTTATTTGCAAGGCGCTTTCGCCGACGAGCCGGGAGGCGATATCGGTGCGCATCTCGGCGAGGTACTCTGGAAACTCGATCAGCGCGACGCGGCCGAGCACGTTTGGATGGAAGCGCGGCGTATCGACAGCGAAAATCGGCTGGTGCGGACGACGCGCCAGCGCTTGCACGATCAACCACATGCCGGCAGTTGACGCCAAGAACCCGCGTCTTGCGCTCAGCTTGGCCCTGCTGTTGCTGCTCACGGCCTGCGCGACGACGCGGCAAACGGCACACCCCGTAGCGATGCGCGCATCGGCGTGGGACCAGCGTGTCACGGCGCTGCAAGCACTCGACCAGTGGAGTTTCTCGGGACGCGCGGCCGTTGCCGTCGGTACGCAAGGCTGGCAGGCGAGTCTCGATTGGCGCCAGCGAGGAGCGGTCAGCGAGGCACATTTGGCCGGTCCGCTGGGGGTGGGTGCTACGCAGCTCAAGCTCACACCGGAGGGCTTGTCGGTCAACGGCGGGCAGAGCGGGGAGGCGGCGTTGGCGCAGTTGCAGAATCGCCTGGGATTCGACTTGCCGCTTGCGAGCTTACGTTACTGGGTGCTGGGTGTGCCCGCTCCGGGCGAGTCCTCGGAACTGCTGCAGAACTCCGCCGATCGCGTCCAGGAGCTTCGCCAAGGCGGCTGGACGGTCTCTTACGATCGCTATCTGCCCGAGGGCGGCGACGTCTTGCCGACGCGTGTGGTGCTCACGCGCGACCTGGTACGAGTCCGTATCGTGGTCGATCGTTGGGATTTGTCACCATGACGATCAGCGGTGACACCGTCAGTCACTGGCCCGCGCCCGCCAAACTCAATCTCTTCTTACATATTGTCGGACGCCGTCCCAACGGCTACCACGAGCTGCAAACCTGTTTTCAATTCGTCGACTTGTGCGACGAGGTGCGGATTCGGGTGCGAAGCGACGGGCGCATCCTGCGCGGCGTCGGCGCGCGAGAGGTGCCGCCGGACACCGATCTGAGCATCCGTGCGGCGCGCCTGTTGCAAGCGGCGAGCGGCGTTTCCTTGGGCGCCGACATCGATGTGCACAAGCGCATTCCGATGGGCGCGGGGCTCGGCGGCGGCAGTTCCGATGCTGCCACGACTCTTCTGGCTCTCGATCGACTCTGGGGGACCGGGTTCGGTACCCCGCGACTGGCCGAGTTGGGTCTGCAACTCGGCGCCGACGTGCCAGTGTTCGTCCGCTGCCAGGCTGCCTGGGGGGAGGGTGTCGGGGAACGCCTGACCCCGCTAGCGGGCGAAGAAGCGCCGCCCGAGGCTAACTATTTGATTCTAAAGCCAAACGTATCGATCAGTACACAAGCGGTTTTCCAAGACCCTGAATTGACAAGAAATACCCCGCGCATCACAATTGCGGGCTTCCTCGAGGCCGGTGGCAGGAATGACTGCGAGTCCGTCGTGCGGCGCCGTTATCCCGCCGTGGCGGAAGCGCTCTCCTGGTTGTCCCGTTTTGGGCAGGCGCGCCTCACGGGTACCGGTGCATGCGTGTTCGTGGATTGCGGATCGGCTGGACGCGGACGCGAGATATTGAGCGAAGTGCCGCCGCATTACGAAGCCTATTTGGTGCGCGGACTGAACACTTCGCCCTTGCTGGAACGATTAACGTCGGGCTGAGTATCGGCCGCGCTGACAGGTGCTTCAATTGGGGTGTCGCCAAGTGGTAAGGCAGCGGGTTTTGATCCCGCCATTCGGAGGTTCGAATCCTTCCACCCCAGCCAAATTGATCGGTAGGGACTGTGGGTCGATTAAAGACGGTCCTAGATGTTGAGTTGGGAACGGAAGGATAAGGCCCGCAGGGCGGCCCCGAAGGGGTGAGGCCCGAAGGGCCGAATGATCCTTCCACCCCCGGCCATTTTCTTCAGAAGCGGGTTGTATGTCGCGAAGTGACGAGTTCGATTCACTGAGCATTTCGGTGTTCACGGGCAACGCCAATCCGACGCTCGCGCACGAGATCACCCGGCACCTGCGCGCTCCGTTGGGGCGGGCGCAGGTCGGACGCTTCAGCGACGGCGAGGTGACCGCGGAGTTGATGGAGAACGTGCGCGGCCGCGATGTGTTCATCGTCCAGCCGACATGCCCTCCGGTCAACGACAATTTGATGGAGTTGTTGCTGATGACGGACGCGTGCCGGCGTGCGTCGGCGAAGCGCATCACGGCGGTCGTGCCGTACTTCGGCTACGCCCGTCAGGATCGCCGGCCGCGCGCGACACGGGTCGCGATCGGCGCGAAGCTCGTGGCGAACATGATCGTCCGCGCCGGGGTCGACCGGCTGTTGACGGTGGATTTGCATGCGGACCAGATTCAAGGGTTTTTCGACATTCCGGTCGACAATGTATATGCCTCGCCCGTCTTGCTCGGCGATGCCTGGAAGAAGCAGGACGAGAACATGGTCGTCGTATCGCCGGACGTCGGCGGCGTGATTCGCGCCCGTGCGCTCGCCAAGCGCCTGGACGATGCCGACCTCGCGATCATCGACAAACGGCGGCCGCGCCCCAACGAGTCGAAGGTGATGAACATCATCGGCGAAGTGGAAGGCAAGAACTGCGTGCTGATCGACGACATGGTCGATACGGCCGGAACCCTGTGCCAGGCCGCGCAGGCGCTCAAGGACGAAGGTGCGGTCAAGGTGGTCGCCTACATCACGCATGCGGTGCTGTCGGGCGCGGCGATCGAGAGAATTTCGAAATCCGTCCTGGACGAGCTGATCGTCACCGACACGATCCCCTTGTCCGAGGCCGGCAAGAACTGTGCGCAGATCCGTCAGCTCAGCGTGTCGGGTCTGCTTGCCGAGACGATCCGGCGGATCAGCGACGACGAGTCGGTGAGTTCACTGTACGTCGATTGACGGCGCCATCGGGCGCGAGCATTGGTCGGTGTCCTGAACAACTGGTCGCGGTGTTGGGACACTGTGTTTGTGGTGTAACTGGAGAAGATTATGAAAACCTCTTTCGAACTCGATGCCGAGTTCCGCGAGACGCAAGGCAAAGGTGCGAGCCGCCGCCTGCGTCACGAAGGAAAAGTACCGGCGATACTCTATGGCGGGCATAGCGATGCACGTCGTTTGAGCCTCAATCACCAGAAATTGCTGATCCTGCTCGACAACGAGCGGTTCTACTCGACCATTCTGAATCTCAAGGTCGGCGAGCAGAAGCAAGCCGCGATCCTGAAAGACGTGCAGCGCCATCCGTTCAAGAACGCGATCCTGCACATCGATTTTCAGCGCGTCGAGGACAACGAGAAGATCCGCATCAGCATCCCGCTGCACTTCAAGGGCGAATCGGTCTCGCCAGGCGTCAAGACCCAGGGCGGTTTGGTTTCGCACATCCGCACGGAAGTCGAAGTCACCTGCCTGCCGAAGGATCTGCCCGAGTTCATCGAGGTCGACCTATCGGGTCTTTCCCTGAACGAAAGCCTGCACTTGTCGCAGTTGAATATTCCGGAGGGCGTGCAGCTCGTCGACCTCGCCAAGGAAGATGCGGCGGTGGTCACGATCTACAGCCCGCGCGCGGAGGAGCCCGAGGCTGTCGCGGCCGCGGCGACGGATGCTGCTGCGCCGGCGGCGGCGGCGGCGGGCGATGCGGGAAAGAAGGCCGAACCCGCGAAGAAGGAAGACGCGAAGAAGGAGCCGGCCAAGAAAGACGCCAAGAAGTAAGGGCGTCGATCGGGCTCGAGCCAGGGGTCGCCGCAGCGGCGACCCCGTTGCGTTTTGGGGCGGCGCCGCGGGGCGCAGTTTGCGGTCACACGGCGGCGGGCGAGTGCAGCGAGCATGACTGGTTTACCGTTGAAAATCATCGTCGGTCTCGGCAATCCGGGCCCCGAACATCAGCTGACCCGTCACAACGCGGGCTTCTGGTTCGTGGACGTGCTCGCGCGCCGTTACGGCGGCGAATTTCGCGATTACCGGAAGTTTTCCGGGGAGACCGCGCGCATCCGCATCGACGGTCACGATCTCGTCCTGTTGAAGCCGACCACGTACATGAACCGCAGCGGCTTGTCGGTGCGTCAGCTGAGCGATTTCTTCAAGATACCGGCCGAAGAGATCCTCGTGGCGCACGACGAGATGGACCTGCCCGTGGGCGGTCTGCGTCTCAAGCTTGCCGGCGGCCACGGCGGCCACAATGGCTTGCGCGACATCATCGCGCATCTGGGTGAGAACTTCTGGCGCTTGCGCATCGGGGTCGGTCACCCGGGCAACAAATCCGAGGTCATCGACTACGTGCTGACGCGGGCGCCCCAGGCCGAGGAAGAACCGATCCTTGCGGCGGTCGCCAACGCCGCCGACAACATGTCCTTATTACTCGAACAGGGGGCGGAACGCGTCATGACCAAGTTGCACAGCCGCCCGGGGCCTACCTGATGCCAATTCGCTGCGGAATTGTCGGCTTGCCCAACGTGGGCAAGTCCACTTTGTTCAACGCACTCACGCGGGCGCAGATCGCGGCGGAGAATTATCCGTTCTGTACGATCGATCCGAACGTCGGGGTCGTGCCGGTGCCGGATCCGCGTCTCGAGGTGCTCGCCGGTATCGTCACGCCGGAGCGCATCTTGGCGACGACCGTGGAGTTCGTCGACATTGCGGGACTCGTCGCGGGCGCTTCGAAGGGTGAGGGTCTCGGCAACAAGTTCCTCGCGCACATTCGCGAGGTCGATGCGATCGCGCACGTCGTGCGCTGTTTCGAGAACGACGACATCGTGCACGTTGCCGGGCGCATCGATCCCGCCAACGACATCGAGGTCATCAACACGGAACTCGCGCTCGCGGATCTGGACAGCGTCGAGCGCGCTCATCAAAAGGCGGTCAAGGCGGCGAAGACCGGCGACAAGGAAACGATCAAGGCGCGCGACTTGCTCGAGAGGGTGCGCACGCAGCTGAACGAGGCGAAGCCCGTGCGCAGTCTCGGCTTGGACGCGAACGAGCACATGCTCCTGCGCGACTTGCATCTATTGACCGACAAGCCGGTGATGTACGTCGCGAACGTGGATGAATCGGGCTTCGTGAACAATCCGCGCCTCGATCGCGTCCGCGAACTCGCCGCGCTCGAAGGCGCCATCGTCGTACCTGTGTGTGCCGCGATCGAGGCCGAAATAGCACAGCTCGAGGAGGCGGATCGCGCGGACTTTCTCGCCGAAATGAAGCTCGACGAACCCGGGCTCAACCGCGTGATCCGCGGCGGCTACGCGCTGCTCGGCTTGCAGACGTATTTCACTGCGGGCGTCAAAGAGGTGCGGGCTTGGACCGTACACCGCGGCGCGACCGCGCCGCAGGCCGCCGGTGTCATTCACACCGACTTCGAGAAGGGCTTCATCCGGGCCGAAGTCATCGCTTATGAGGACTTCGTCGCCTGCAAGGGCGAAGCGGGGGCCAAGGAGGCCGGAAAATTACGGCTCGAAGGCAAGGAGTACCTTGTCCGCGAGGGCGATGTGATGCATTTTAGGTTCAACGTTTGAAGGGTTGACAGGGCAGGGGAGGGTGAGCAGAATCCCCGGCCCGGTGCAGGGGGCAAGGGCAAAGAGTCGAGATGGTGAGGTAGCTCAGCTGGTTAGAGCACGGCACTCATAATGCCGGGGTCGAGGGTTCGAGTCCCTCTCTCACCACCATATTTCGGTTCAGGCGATCGTGCTTGGCATCTAATGCCATACGGTGATGAGACGAACCCTCGAGAAAAAGGGGGTTCGACAAATGGCCGTCTGCGGCCATTTGAACGCCCGAAGGGCCGCCCCGAAGGGGTGAGCGCGCAGCGCGAATACCGCGGCCGGCCGCCTAAGGAGGCGCCCAAAGTCGCTGTGACCATGCGCCTCGATCGGGAGGTGGCGGAGTTCTTTCGCTCATCCGGCGAGGGTTGGCAGACGCGCATGAATGCGCTCCTTGCCGCGCACGTGAAGCGCGAGTAAACGAGCTTCCAGCCGATCGGCGAAGTCGGGTCGGCGGGTGGCAGGATAAAGTCCGGGTAGCAGCCAACGCGCGGTTGGGGTGTGCCTGGTATACACGGGCGGCGTGGGAGCAGCTACGCGGTCTCGCCGCCGATCGCGACGCCCCGGATGACACGTTCTATGAGTGGCGGCGCGCTTGCGGTGATCCGCGAACTAACCGCTACCGGCCGCAGCGTGTGCAAAATCCCTACCGACGTGGAGGCACGCGCAGTCTGCGACAAACCCGCGCGCGGGGCTTCGTCGCAAAAGCAGCCGGATCTGCGCAGCAGCGTCAAAGTTCCTGCAAATCGTGTCCGACGATGAGCTTGCCGTCGAAATGGGGCCGCACCGCGTCGAACCAGACCTCGTCGGCGACGAACGGGTAGCCACCCGGTACGAAGTGCGACAGCACGAGCGTCTTCACGCCGGCCTCGGCGGCCACCCGGCCCACCTCTTCGGTGGTGGTGTGTGCGGCGAGCATATGCTGCTTGAGGCGCGTGGCGTCCGGCTCGGTGGCGATCAATTGGTCGATGGCCGGTTCGTACATGACCTCGTGCACCAGCACGTCGGCGCCTTTGGCAAGCGCAATGAGATTCTCGGAAGGTCGAGTGTCGCCCGAGATCACGATCGAGCGGTCCGGACAGTCGAATCGATAGGCGAAGGCGGGAATCATTGGCGGGTGCTGCACCAACGCGGCCGTGACCGTGACGTTGTCGTCGTGCATCACGGCGCCGGGACCGGTGATTTCGTGCGGATGGATCAGCTTCGCAAACGCCGGACGCCCCTCATCGGAAGTCCGTGTTCGGATGTCGACTTCGTTGAGTTCGAGAAACAGTTTCGTCATTCGCACGAGCGGCGGCGGCCCGTAGGTATCGACGCGGGTGTGCAGGTTGGTCTCCCATCCCAGCAGAAGCACGTTGCCGTAGTCCGCATTGTGGTCGGAGTGCTGGTGGGTGATGAAGATCGTGCGTAGCGAGGAGAACAGGATATTGGCCTTTACCATCTGCCGGCCGATGCCGTTACCGCAGTCGATCAGGTAGGTGGCGCCGTTGACGATGATGGCCTGGCCCGGGGCAGAGCGGTTTGGTTTGGGAGTCGGTCCGCCCGCTGTGCCGAGCAAGATGAGCCGTGAGGATCCTGCGGAATTGTCCGGGCCGGCGCCTCGCAAACCGCATGGCAGGAGGGTGGCGAGCGCGCCACATCCGGCAAACCTCAGCAGTTCACGCCGCGTATGATGATGAATGAGTGCTTCCTCGGCGCACGTGAATTCCCTTCCTTATATCATCGACGGGACTCCACCTCCTACTCGCATGTGTTGCCCGATGCCGGTCGTTTGCGGTCTTCGGCCATTTGCACGCCCGAAGGGCGGCCCCGAAGGGGTGAGGCGCGTATTGGGCACGGCAGGCTAGGTGGGTTGGCGTACCGACGACTTCAAGTTCCATTTGCGACAGTCACCCGCTGGCATTTTTTTGGAGCAGGCAGATGGAAGACACGCAGTTGAATGAATGTGCAGTGCCACCGACAGTCAAATCGGACGTGGTAACGTTCGTGGAGAACATGAAAAGGGCGACACCGACGAGTTATCTCGATATTACCTCGGACGAGGATCTCGGGATCGGGATCATGAACCTGATCAGTATTGAAGAGCATCTTTTTTTCACCGCAAATAAGACGGGCAAGTCCCATTACTATGAGCTGCTGCGCGAAGTGAGGGAAATGCGCAAGCAACTCCTCAAGCAGATTGTCGTCGCCTTCGAAGGTGAAGCGTGGTGCATTGCCAAGCATCTGCTGGCATCATCGATGCGACTGATGGAGGTTGGCACCAAGGAATTGACCATCAACGGGCTTGCGTCGGCCCAGCCCTATTTCGAAAAATCGTACCGGTTATTCCGGATGTTCTGGGAGATCGTTCTTCGGCAGCCGGGGCGACCAGGCGAAGCACCGACCGCCGCACAGGACGTGCCTGAAGGGCGCCAGAGAACTCTCGGTGCCTGTGGTGACCCAGGACGGGAGATGTGCGATGGGCGAGGAAGAGGCGATCCGCTTATTCAAGAGTCTCATGTGGGATAACGTCAAAGATTTGAAGCAATCGATGGCGCCGCTGCTGAAACAGGCCGGTGTGCCAGCGCATGTCCAAAGCCACGCGGAGCACTATGACGACGCCGTGGATGCAGCGATGAACTGCTGCAAGGAGTAGCCGCCCCGGGGCTTGCACGAGCCCGGTGTCTGCGGGGCTGAGCCGCGAGATATAGTCGGCGAGCGCCTCTTTTTCTTCCGAACTCAAGCTTCGGAGCGCGCTGGTCATTTCGGGCGGCGCAAGATCCTTGTGAAAATCGGCGGCCTGTTCGATCTCACGCCTCAAGTAAGGGTAGTGTTGTCCGCCGATGCGTGGCACTACGTTTTCCGATTGCCCAGCTCCGCGGTCCCCATGGCAGGCGGCACATATATTCGCATACAGATCCTCGCCAACAAAAAGATGGTCTCCAGAACCCGTAACTGGACGAGGATTCGACTCGAGGCCTGACAAGTAGTTCGCGACGTCAACGACGCTGCGTGCATTACTGAGCGTCGAGTGCGCAGCCAAGATCTGCGTGTCCGTATCGTTACGTGCTCCTGAACGGAACACGATCAATTGTCTTTCCAAGTAGCGCTCTTGCTGGCCGGCAAGGTTGGGAACGTTACCATCCGTTGAACCCCACGCATTGGCTTTATGGCAAACCACGCATGGTGCAAACAATTGACCTCCATCCAAATTGACGGCCGTAGCATTTGCCACATCGAATGCTCCTAGAGCTGCTATTGCACATAGAACCGTGATCCGAAACTTCGTATATGTGTTTTGCATAGGGATTGATCCGCGACGATCCTCCGCGGCACGCCGAGTATCCGTTCGGTGGCCCACTCAATCGCGCCGGGCGAAGTGCGCCAACGAACGGACGTAACGGCGATGACGAGTGCATATTGCGGGACTGCGTCAACCGGCGCGGGCTGTTGGAATAGGAGAATGCCGATGGGTCATGCATATTGGAACGACTGGTACTTTAGCTGGGGCTGGTTCTTGTGGTTCGGAATTTTATTCTTGCTGTTCTCGAGCATCGGCAACTGGGGTTATACCTACCAAGCGCATTCGAAATATGGCCGACTGGGGCGCAAGCCGGCGCTCGACATTCTTAACGAACGATACGCAAGCGGTGATCTGACTCGGGAGGAATACGGTCGACTAAAGCTAGAGATCTCAGGCACGTAACGCCTGCTTTCGAAACGCCGAGCGAATTCAACCCGTGCCCTCTGCCAGGAGGGCAAGCGTCGTGACTTTACCTAGCATTGATCAAGGCGGAGACGACAAGTAATCGTCCTGCCAAGTTACTTCTGTGCGCCACCCCACGTTGCGCACGCGTTCGGAGTTCCATGCCGCTGGGAAGGCAGCAGCGGCTGCTTCTGCTCATGGAACACAGCCTCGACTTCGTCGAATTACTGGGTGCCGAGGGCGTGATCGAGGGGGTTTCCGCCGCGATCAAGCGAAAGGACGGGACGTGGCGGAGCGTACAAAGCGTCGGTAGCGCGGCGCAATGCGGAATTGGGCCGACTCTCGAAGCAGTTAGCGGTGGCAAAGAAGGAGGAGAGAAGCTATCTTGCCGCGGACCTCCACGATGACGTGCAGAATATTCTCGTTGGTTTGCGCATGCACGTGGAACCTTCCCGGGGCACGCCGACCGCCTATCTCCCCCCGGACGCGGTCGATACCTGGGTCGGTCTCGTGCAAGAGGCGATCGACCACCGGCATGAATTGACGATGGGATTTCGCGGGTAGATCACGATGTGACGGTCTCCGTCCGTGATGACGGCATCGGCTTTGACGGCCATTAGCCCGTTCTCGCGCCATGGATGCCGGGAGCGTTGGGCTACTCACCATGCGGGAGCGCGCCTCTCTGGCGGGTGGTTTACTCAAGATCCATTCCTCACCCGGGCACGGAACCCGTATCTCTGCAAGTGTCGCTGCAGGCCGCGAGGCGAGAGCCACAGAGTGGGCGCGAACCCAATAACTCATGCGTACCCTGACGCACGGACGGTATCCGCTTCGGGGTGCAGGCTAGCTATCCGATGCACATGGATGGAGAGCAAAAGTGAAAAAATCAGATACACAGTTACAGCAGGATGTACTCGCGGAACTGAGCTGGGAACCTTCGATCAATGCAGCCGCAATCGGCGTGGAGGTCAACGAAGGCATCGTGACTTTGGCGGGGCACGTCAACACGTACGCTGAGAAATGGGACGCAGAGCGTGTGGCGCAGCGGGTCCCCGGCGTCAAGGCGCTCGCCATGGAGATGGACGTCAAACTCGAAGGAATGAACAATCGCACCGATGCGGACATCGCGCGGACTGCGGAGAATGTATTGCAGTGGACCACGTATTTGCCAAAGGATGCGATCAAGATAAGAGTCGAGAGCGGCTGGGTCACCTTGACCGGTGAAGTCGAATGGCAGTATCAACGGCAGGCGGCGACGGACGCGATTCGCTACTTGATGGGTGTCAGCGGCGTCAGTGACCAGATCACCATTTTGAACAAAGTATCGGGACCCGTGCTGAAATCGGGCATCGAGGCGGCTTTGAAGCGGCGTGCCGAGCAGGACGGACACGAAATCTTGGTCACCGTCCACGGGACCGACGTCACCTTGACTGGCAAGGTCCACAGCTGGTCAGAGCGGGATTTGGCGCGTAACACGGCCTGGGGTACGCCCGGTGTCCGTACCGTGGTGGATAACACCACAATGAGCTATTGAGGCGACATACGGGTCCGGGGAGGCAAGTCTCGGACCCTTCAGGGGAGCGCAAAAATCATGAGCAAGAAATCCATTGTCGCGATCGCTGGGGAGATGGTGACCATTCGGCCGATTCGCTTGACCGACGTCGTGATGGAGTCGGAATTCATTCATCGCCTTTCATCTGAGACCAAACAGTTCCGCTTTCTCGCGACCGTGAACGAACTGCCGGCCCCGGAATTGGTTCGCCTTTGTAATGTCGATAAGAAGCACTCGATGGCGTTTGTGGCCACAGTACGTCAAGACGGCCGAGAAGTGGAGATAGGGGTGAGCCGTTACGCCCCCAATTCGCACTCTGACGTGCGGGAAGTTGCGGTTACCGTCGCGGATGAATGGCAACACCGGGGGTTGGGTGCATCTCTGATGAATCAACTCATTCGCACTGCAAGGACGCAGGGTATCAAGCAACTGTACTCAGTCAATCTCTCAAATGATACGGCCATGTCCGCGCTGGCCACGGAGCTGGGTATGAGTTCGATTCCCGATCCCAGCGATCCACATCAGACCATCCATTCGCTTACTTTGTAGCTCAAGACTTAGCGAACACAGAGCACGCCAGTTTCTCCGAGCGGACCGCCGCCAGCCGTCGCCGTATGACAAGCACCGCATGATTTTCCCGTTTCTTTGGCAAATTGCGCGGTAGCGAGTGCCGGGCGAGCGGCGACTATCTCATCGTGCACGCAGGATTTGCGCTCACCCGTCTGGATGCCGTGGAGGCGCAGAAGAGCCTCGCGCTGTTCGCCGAAATCACGGCCCATTACCACCGAGCCGGCATTGCGCTATAGCCACGGCTTTCGTGACGGCGCTGGCGCCGCCGCGCCGCCGCCGCCGCGGCGCTCGCCGCGCGCATCGCCACAGCCGTCTTGATCTCCCGTCCAGGCGGTTTGTGGCGTGAGACGCCATCGATAAACCGATCGTCGCTGGACAGGCATGCGCGCCGACGCTAGCCTCGAGCAATAACCATCGGGAGGTCCTCGTGTCGGCATCGCGCCTCTTGCCAGTCATTCTTGCCCTCTGGCCGGTCGCCGCTTCAGCTCTCGCGGCGGACCCGTCGCCAACTCCCGCCAAGACCAGCGACTCGGCAGAGAAATCGCCGCTCGAGGGACTGACATACCGGCTGGTCGGCCCCTTTCGCGGCGGCCGCGCCACCGGGGTGGCGGGGGTGATCAGCGAGCCCAATACCTATTACTTCGGCGCCGCGACCGGGGGATTGTGGAAGACCATCGATGGGGGCACCAGCTGGAAGCCGCTGTGGGACGATTTCCCGGAAGCCTCGCCCGCCGTCGGCGCGGTCGCCGTGGCGCCGTCCGACCCCAAAATCGTCTATGCCGGCACGGGCGAGATCAATATTCGCGGCAACGTCGCCACCGGCAACGGCTTATATAAATCGACGGATGCCGGCAAGAGCTGGCATAGCATCGGGTTGCGCGACAGCGAGGTCATTGGCCGCATCATCGTCGAACCCTCCGACCCCAACGTCGTTCTGGTCGCGGCGCTCGGCCACCCCTTCGGCAACAGCGAGGAGCGCGGCGTGTTTCGCTCGACCGACGGTGGTACCCATTGGAAGAAGGTGCTTTATGTCGACGCCAAGACCGGCGCTTCCGACGTCGCCTTCGATCCCAGCAATCCGAAGATTCTCTATGCCGGCATGTGGCAGGCCTATCGCAAGCCCTGGATCATGGAGAGCGGCGGACCGGGCAGCGGCCTCTACAAGTCGTTCGATGGCGGCGAGCATTGGCGGCGCCTGAGCGGCGGCGGATTGCCGGACGGCATACTCGGCCGCATCAATGTCGCTCCGACTCCCGACCCAAAAGTGGTTTACGCCATGATCGAGGCGAAGCAAGGCGGCCTGTTCCGCAGCGATGACGGTGGCGAAACCTGGACGCTGATCAGCGACAAGAACAGCATCAAGCAGCGTGCCTGGTACTTCAATACGGTCTTCGCCGACCCGAAGGATGCCAAGACCGTCTATGTTCTCAACACATCGCTGTACCGCTCGACCGACGGTGGCAAGAGTTTCAAGACGCTGAAGACCCAGCACGGCGACAATCACGAATTGTGGATCGATCCGACCAACCCTCGGCGCATGATCGAAGGCAATGACGGCGGCGCCAATGTCAGCGTCGACGGCGGTGCGACCTGGACCTCGGAGATGAACCAGCCGACCGCTCAGTTCTATCACATCGCCGCCGACAACGAATTCCCGTTCCGCCTCTATGGCGACCAGCAGGACAACTCCAGCATTTCGATCCTGACCGCCGGCCGCTCGGGCGGTGTCGGCATCGAGGATTGGAACCCGGTCGGCGGCGGCGAGAGCGGCTTCATCATTCCCGACCCCACCGATGCCAATATCGTCTACGGCGGTGGCTATGACGCGGAGTTGACCCGCTATGACCGGCGCACCGGTGAGACCATCCAGATCACGCCCTGGCCGCGCAATACCATGGGCTGGGCGGCGGCTAATTTGCAATACCGCTTTCAATGGACGGCGCCGATCATGATCTCGAAGTTCGCGCCGCATGCGCTCTATTTCGCGGCACAGGTGCTGTTCCGTTCCCTCGACCAGGGCCATAGCTGGACGGTGATCTCACCCGATCTGACCCGCAACGACAAATCCAAGCAGCAGTCCTCGGGCGGACCGCTGACCAAGGACAATACCAGCGTCGAGACCTATGACACCATCTTCGCCGTCGCCGAATCGCCGGCAGCGAAGGATCTGATCTGGGTCGGCAGCGACGACGGGCTGGTGCATGTCACCCAGGATGGTGGTGCCCATTGGAGCAATGTGACGCCGAAGGACATGCCGGAGTTTGCAACCGTCCAAATGATCGAGCCCGACCCTGCCCATCCGGGCACCGCCTATGTCGCCGCGGACCGCCATCGGCTCGACGATTTCAAGCCCTATGCCTTTCGCACCGAGGACTATGGCAAGAGCTGGACACCGATCACCCAAGGGCTCGCGCCGGATGCCTATCTGCACGTGATCCGGCGCGATCCCGCCCGCGCGGGTCTGCTCTATGCGGGCACCGAGACCGGCATCATGATGTCCTATGACGATGGCGCCCATTGGCAGAGTCTGCAACTGAACCTGCCCGTCGTGCCGGTGCATGACCTGCTGGTGCATGGCGACAGCCTGGCCGTGGCCACCCATGGACGCGCTTTTTGGATGATCGATGATCTCTCGCCGGTGCGGCAATGGGCGCCGACGATTCCGACCGAGACCGCGCATCTATTCAAGCCGGCCGCCGCCAACCATACGGTGTTCGGCGGCCGCGGCGGCCAGCTGCGCTATTTCGGCGGCGCCAACCCGCCGGGCGGCGCGGTGATCAGCTACACGCTGTCGGCGCAGATCGGCAAGCCGCGTCCGGCCAAGGACGCCGACAAGGACGCCGACAAGGACGCCGACCATAAGGACAAGGACAAGGACAAGGCTGACCCGCTCGATCAGCGAATCAGCCTCGATATTCTCGACGCTGCCGGCAACGTGATCCGTCATTTTCCCGAATCCGAAGACGCCAAGAGTCCGGGCGAGGACGATTCCAAGGCCGAGCCCGAGGAAGACGACGAGGAGGAAAGTGGTTCGAAACCGGCCAAGGTTCCGCACCTCGCCGGATTGAACAACTTCGTTTGGGACTTGCGTACCGCGAAGGCGCTAGCCATCAAGGGCGTGCCACTGTGGGCGGGCAGCGTGGCCGGTCCGAAGGTGCTGCCGGGTCACTATCAGGTCAAGCTGACAGTCGATGGCTCCAGCCAGATCCAGCCGCTCGAGATCGTACCGGATCCGCGCGGTACGGCCACCCAAGACGAATTGGCCAGGCAGTTCGCACTGCATGCCGCGATCAATGAACTACTGACCGAGGTGCATCAAGCGGTGCTGGAAATCCGCGCCACCCGGGTCAAGATCATCGCCGCAAAGAAGGCCGCCACCGGAGGGCAGGGCGCCAAGCTGGCGGCTGCCGGCGATGCGCTCGATGCCAAGCTGACTGAGGTGGAGGAGATTCTGATCCAGCCGCGCTCGCATGCGTCGGAGGATGCGCTGAACTTCCCGGTACGGCTCAACAATATGCTGGCGGCTTTGGGGGCGCTGGTCGGTTCCAGCGATGCGGCGCCCACCGAACAAGAAGAAGCGATGTTCGTCGAACTCAAGAATGAAGCAGCCGCCGCATTGGCGCGCTGGCGCGAACTCAAGACCGGCGCGGTGGCCGAGTTCGAATCGAAATGAAAACCGCCTTGTCGATTACCAATGTTTAGGGGACTGCAGCTGCAGAGGATCACGGCGCGGGTTGACCGCGCCGCTCCTGCATCGATCGAGGAAACGCCCAGCTCGGCAGCAGCATAGGCGTCTCGGTTCCCTGGGCGTCTCGATTCCTAGCGCGATGCAGTGCTGTCGGTTGCCGCACTATCATCCGTTGGCTCATCACCGGTCAGCGTGGAGATGTACTCGACGACCGCGGCGATCTGATCGTCGGTGATGTTCGCGACATTCCGGTTCATCAATTTATTTTCTCGCAGCTTCGTGTGGTAGTAATGCAGTTGTAATGCCAGGTAGCCTTTATGCTGTCCCTGCAATCGCGGAACATTGTTGGTTCCCGAGCCGGTCTCGCCGTGACATTGCGCGCATTTGACCACCTTGGGTGACGCCACCCCATTTTCGTAGATGTCCTTGCCTTTCGCCGCGAGCTCGGGGTTGCTCGACGGTTTGCCGCTCACGGCGGGCTGCTTGGAGAAATACTCGGCCAAGCCTTGGATCTGCTCGTCGGTCAGCTTGTTTGATATCCCCCACATGAAGGCCCGCGCGTGGGGATCGGCGCGATAGTGCTGGCGCAGGAGCTTTAATTGTTCGCCGATGTAGACGGGATTTTGTCCCGCCAGAATCGGGAAAATCGGCGAAATGCTGACGCCGTTGGCACTCCAACCATGGCACTTGGAGCATGCCCAACTCGCAAGAGTGGTTGCGCTCCTCGCCCCCGGATCAGGCGGCAGCGAAATGTCCGCCGCCCGTGCAGCACCAACCGTCATGCTGGCGAGCGCAACCGCCCCAAGCGACAGCGCGACCTTAAGCGAACGAGTCGTGAGATTTTTCATTAGTAGTCCATCCATAGGCCGACTACCCAAGTATTGTTGTTCGAGGCTTTAATATTGGGAAAGCCGGGGGAGTTGGGAAAGGAGGCGTTGCTCAGATTGAAGGGGCTCTGGTTATTGGCCACCACCTGATAAGCGTTGTATTGCAGGATGAACCGGAAGTTCAACCAAGGCATGTAATCCGCCTCGAAAACCTCGTATTGGTTGGCCGGTGAGCCATTACCCCCATACGCGAGCGGATCGTAAGTGCCGGTCGTGCGAGTGATACTGACGAATCCGCCATAGCGACGGTTACGCCAGTACTCCGCCGTGGCTTCAAACTGCGTCAAGGTGTCCGTAGGATTGGTGTAGATCGCCGCCCCCACCGGGCTGTTGAAGGTTGCCGCTACCAGCTCCGAGCTGTTCTGTTGCCGCTCGTGCGTGATATGACCCAAGAAACTAAAGATGTTGTGTTGACCGTTATACTGGTAATCCCAGTCCAGGCTCAGATCCGTGTAGCGATTCACGGCTCCCGGATTGAAGGTCTGCGCGGTCGCGTACGCGCTTGCACCATTGGCAATCTGCGTTGGTGTCAGTCCCGATGCAAGACTTGCTGCATTTTGCGCCAAGACTTGCTGCGCCGAGATGTAGCCGACCGACGGAATCCAGTTGACGTACATGGCGCTCGCGCCGATTTCCGCGGAGTGATAACCCCAATCGTATTCGTAGGCGAGGCGCGTGTAAGGTGCGAACCGATCGAGTACACCGCCATTGACACCCAGATTGCTGCTGTCCGCGGTGGGTGTACCACCGCCGGCAAACGAAGAGTGATATTCGCTGAATTCAAGGTACAGCGAGTCGTTGAACCAAAGGTAGGCACCGAGTCCGGCAACGATGCCGGGACCGAAAGAATTGATGATCGGCCCGCTCAGCCCGGCACCGCCGACGCCGCCGCTCCACAGCGTCACGGTGTTGAAGTTCGGCAGGGAATAGCTGCCAAAGCCGTTCCAGACGTCCTGGAAGGTTACATAGTTGTTGGCCGTGACACCCCAGACGAACTCGTTGTCGAAGGTGTGATCGCTGTAGCGGATATCGATATTGTCGACACCGACCGTGCCGCTTTGTCCGTTGTAGGTCAATTGCAACCACGCGCCAACTTTATCCGTCACAGCTCCGGCGTACGCCAGGCTGAACTGGTCGGGGAACTGATAGGTATCGCTTTGCGCTTTGGCGGGATACGGCTGACCCGTGTCCGGCGGCGCTCGGTCATAATGGTCATAGCCGATTTGTGCGAGCACGGAGATTCCCGGCAGATCCGTGAGCCAAACCGGATTGCGCTTGTAGTCGTCGATGTCATTGACCAGCGGCGGCCGCGTCGTCAGCGTATAGCCGGTCAGTTTAAACCGCCGTCCGAATGGCGTGAGCTCGGGAGGCGCCGTGTGGCAGGCCTC
>Ga0116231_10005459_pt1 | contig 25019 bp, 21 predicted proteins | sample S1TSphgellanicum_2_FD_89695 | JGI IMG/M metagenome (GOLD analysis project Ga0116231, IMG submission 89695) | Host-associated microbial communities from peat moss isolated from Minnesota, USA - S1T2_Fd - Sphagnum magellanicum MG | ecosystem: Host-associated > Plants > Peat moss > Unclassified... | reverse complement strand
GTTGTTTTTTTTTTTTTTTTTTTTATTTTAAATGTTTTTTTTTTTTTTTTTTTTTCAATTGGATTCATTGTTATTATTTTGTACATCTTCTTCTCTTATCAACACTAACATTGTCATTTAGAGTACTACAATTTACAAAACCTAATATTTTGTCCTAGTTTTCTCTCATTATAATGATATTTTTTAAAAAAAAGCATTGCAAATATTTTGTGCTGTTATCGAATGTGATAATGACTTTAAAAAAAATGTGATAATGACTTTAAAGATTGATGTTTCTTTCTAAAATGGATGGTTACCCAAAACAAAAATTAAAGAATAAAAATGACACAAACAAGAATGTGACTAAAATGGGACGTGATTATAAAAGGGGTTTATTGTAACAGGATTCTTAAAATTTTTTACTTTCCTCTCTGAACTGTAGCCAAATTTGGCCAACAATTCCTCTTCTGGAAGATCGCCAGACTTGTGGCCGGCTGCATTACAAAGTTGAAAAAGAAAACCTTGCACTGATACCTGACGCCAATAATCGAAACAACTAAATCAATACCAGCAACAAGAAGTTGGCGCATTTCTAGAAGAGCTGGTTTACTCAGATTGGAGGACACTTGGGGAACTCTCATATTTTGTGATTGATCCAGCACTCAGCAGCAGCAGCACATGTCCTGACTCCTCATGTTGTCACAGGCATTTCGTTGCACAATTTCGTCAATCGTTCATTATGAGATCATGATGAAGTGTTTGGTAAGAGTGGTGCGTCCTCATAATTACTGATGTGGGTCCTAGTAACCCACTCCAATTGCTCTGCCTTTCCGCTGCTCTGCCACAACGGTTTTTTCTAGCTTTGCAAATCGCGATCCAAACAACAATTACAGTGCATTTGTAGTACAGACTAGAGTGTGACAAGAGGCGCAACTAACTTAGCTAATCGCAGAGCTCCAGATTTATAACTAGGTAGTTGGGTGGTTGTAGTATCAATGTCATGTGTCGCCTTGCATTTACTCATAATCCTTGTCCACTCATAACTCATCGCTCCTGCATGTTTGTTGTGCCAGAGCCACCCGATTTCTCAGTTTGTTGACATTCTCGGCTTGTGTCCGATCACTTTAAATGATGTTTTGTCCTTGTCACACTAATGTCATTTATGTCCGAATTCAATGCCTGTCTTTCTGTAAACTTCAGAGCTAGTACTCCGTCCCACTTGTCGCCAAGGTTCACTTATTCCCTTTCTCTCCTCTCTCCGGTGAGAGATTCGAACTTCGCAACTTCGTTGCTTTATTAGTCCCTGAAATATATAGCTGTTACTCATTGCCAAGTTGACAGCTTCCTGGTCCTTAAAATAGTGGAAGCTCTTGTAGTCGAGGAGAGTGTTACTTGATTGTGCCTCGCAGTGAACCAACCAAAATGGCTGGCCTCGGACTCAAGTGTGTGTTTTTTATCAGTCTTCTGATTGCTGCACTTGTGGTGCAAGCTGAAGCTGATGCAACGGTGATCAACATTTCCGGTGGCTCTCCAGTGGTGTTTTACGTGGACGGCAAAAAATACTCCGTTGGTGTCACCGACGTCCATGTCAAAGTGGAGGGCAAGAATCATCAAGCTATTGTCGTGAAAGGTGCTGATGGGAAAAACATAACTGTCAATGTGAGTAATGGCGACGTCGTTGTGGTGGTGCCGGATTTCGCTGGGGATGGCAGTGGTATCGTTGTGAGCGTCAACGGCAACCAGTTTCATTAGTCTTCAGGTACGACTGCACTAGACGTCCATTCTCTCCAAGGTGTTGTTGGGCCTGTGATTCAAGTCTGTGATGCCGTGGAAGGATTTGGAAGCTGTTCCGTGAAACTGTCTATGTAACTCTAGCTCTTACATCCTTCTTTTTGTCTCACATACGACTGCAGTAGGCGAACATCTTTCTCACAAAATAGTTGATTTTGATGTTTTCCTTTCCAGGACTGACTCGGAATGTTTGCATCGAGACAACCAGTGGAGATTTTGTTCTAACTTTCTAAAGTTCTTACAGTCTCACATGCCGGAAGTCCCAGCTGCAAAGTTCTGCTCTCGGCAAGCTTCATTTAAGAACATTTCCTTTGGACATGTCTCACCAAGTTGGATTCATTTCTCATGCAGGTCTCAGATATGAAGAACTCGGCTTCGCAGTAGCAGTACTGTATGATCAGTCGTGCTACTTCCTAGTACACGGAATCCTAAGTCGAAATTTCGACAGTACTAGTGCATGTCCACAAATGCACTGACAATCTAGATTTATTTTCCAGCAAAGAAATGCCATGAAACATGGGTCATGTTCTCTTTCTGCGTTTGTGTGCAGTTTGTGCCTGTAGCAACTATGAGGTTTAATCCTGCTATAGTCAATATATGCAATTTGTTGTTTCCATGTGATGAGATATGCGTTCTGGTTGCATGGTCTGTTGTTGTTGATGGCAAAATTAATCTTACAATATGATGATTAGAGAATGGTTTGTAGCTTGCAGCTGATTGCTCCTAAGTTTTGAGGTCTTGATCTGAACTTATTGAGGAATCATGGCACAGATGTGTGCAGCTTACACCAAGCTCATTTGGGGCAAGGATGTAGTTTGAGGTGGCGGAGTAACGATTTTGCACACAAAGTTCATATGAAGACATCACGTGAAGGGGATGTCAAGACTTTAACACAACACAGATCTTTCTCCAATCCCTCTCCTTGAGGGATCATAAATTGATCACTAACTCATCACCTTGCTCCCCTTGAGCATTTCAATGAGCTCAGTATAATAAACACAGTGTGATCTTATGCAGAGTTCCTTAAGAATTTACCAGTCATTAATAGAAGTTGTGCAAATGCACGTAGAAATTGCAAGACTCATCCACTGAAAATTTTTACTGTCTATTCTGTATGTTTGTGGTATATTTGTGCAAAATCTTTGCAAACAAAAGTGTACTGATTATAGTGGACATCCCCATAGACTTCTCCCATCTGCTATAAGCTTCTGTAAATATACACACCAAACCAACAAACCTTGAAAATGCCTACCACAAACATAATAATATGCTTGGAACTCCTCCCTCATCTGCTTTTATGGTAGTTTCAATCTTGCGAGTTGCATGTTCTTGTCTGCAAATACTCACATGTTTTTAATCTTCATATTCAAAAGCTCATGTATAGCAATACAATCCTTGACATCAATTATTACCATGTGTAGCTGAAATGTGATCAAGATGGTAATTCCTCATACCAGGATGAATACCTTTCAACTGAGAGTGGATAGCTAAACTGCCGACTGAGGTCTGATTTCAGTCTTTGCATGGCATTCTGAAGAACCATTTCATTCAAGTTTTCTTTGCATGGCTGCCTAAAGTCACACACAACCTATCTCAAAACATATCAAATTGGTAAAGCTAGATTCTGAACAAACTGATTTTGCTAGAAAATGAGGTTTTAAATCTCCCAAACCAAGGGAGTACTTCAGTTTTTTTAAAGGGAAAATTTGTTTCATCAACTTAAATTAGTTCAATTTTAACATTGTACAAGACATAACTCTTGTGCATTTCTTTGCCTTGTTCCCTAAATGCTATTCAGAGAGCAGTGCATTGCTTACTTTTTCACTTTAGATCCTGTAAGACATCCGATTATAAAATTGGACAACTTGAGCTTGTGATATAGTTTCTTGCAATGGATTCTCTTTAAGTTCTGATGCATTGTTGTTCCATGCCATGAATGATGTAAGTAGTTGTGAACAAACTATTGGATGATAACTCATAACTATTCTAATGATTTTCTTGAAAGAGAGTTTTCAGCAAAAGTTAGTCTAAGCCTAAGCCTTAACTACTATAAACTTGCCTCACAGTTAAAAGAGTCCTTTCCTGCCCTAAATGCTAGGCAACCACCTAAGGCTGTCTCAATAGAGCCTTGGTACAAATCATTATATAGATCAACTCTAGGTGATCCAATTTGACAACTAATCAACCTATTTTCATCTCTGTAATCAAAATCTCTTTTTCACTGCAAACACTATTTTCACCTCATTGTTGAACCCTCCTTGAACATTGGCCTTGACCTCCTTAGTTGGCATCTTCCTTCAAATTTCTTCAAATTGGAGCAATGATGGTGTGCACATAATGTGTGGAATTGCAATCATCAGCACAATGTTATTACAGAGCTAGAGCAACAATGGTATGTGCAGATATCACAGGTGGTAGGAGATATGTAATGCAAGTAGTGTTTTGTTCTCCCCAATGTTTGGTGATGTTTGCACTTGACAATGCCCCACCCCACACTTCCCCTCAAAAACTAGAAATAAATGGAATTTTCTCTGGGAGGGTGTAGTTGAACTCTGCATAACTCAACTATTCCATTTGAATCTTCTTTGGTCCAAACTTGTAGTGCCTTAGCCTTCCTGGTCCAGAGATGAGAAAGTAGGCATCTAGAACAGATGCTTTCTTTGTTTGATTTGTGACAATGGTATGACTGTAAAGGGGTGGTAGGAAACTAGAAACAGGGCAAGCAACACCAACCTCCCTCTTTCCCTGTTGTGTACTGTTGCCATCTTTAATGTTTCTACAGTAACAATGGGATGTCAGTGCTGAACTGAAGAGCCTTCCAGCCTGTTAATTACTTGTGGTTGGTTTTAATGAAGACTTCTGTCGTCCAAGCAATGAGCGCAACAAGCTTTTGCTACGGGATGGAGCAGGCCTTGAACCTTCTGTGGACTCCATTTCAGGGAGTGGCTGACTTGGGAGCATAGTCATGGAGCAGGTGAACACAATGTCCTACAGCATAAGATGCCCACAAAGTAAGATGAGTTGCATGATCCTGCACTGCTCACAATCTTTGAAAATGTACATGATCCACCAGGATCTGGATCTGATAGGAAATAGATTTTACCATGACCCAGAATGTTTCTGAATGTATGCACTGCTTGAAAATCCTATAAGCTGTGACTAGGAATGTGATCCTTAGGAATGATGAACAGTGCTGTGAGTAGTACATATATTTGCAGCAGCTTTGGAGATGGAAGGATGTGCAAGAGCATGTCCAGCCCTTGACAACCACAAAGACAAATGAGAATGACCACTAGTCATATTTCTATGTGATATTTTCAAGGTCAATGCTTTGCTGCAAGCTACAGTAGAGTAAGCAATACCACATTTAAATGGAAACATGCAAACCATTGTTTGGACATGGAACCACATGGGTATGTCTCCTGCATAGCAAAGGCATGAAGGACAGAAAACTTGCCTTTCCAGAAACAGGAGGGGCAGATTTGGCAGGTGCAAATGATTCAGACCTCATCATGCCTACTTTTGCCAGTCCTAGAGATTTGGAACTTGATAACTCAGCCTTCATTGTACTTGGCATGTGCTCATCCTTCTCTGCCAAAGCAAGCCACATCCAGAATTGTGTTACATATTCTGCAACATATCAGTCAAGAGCTGTCTGAATGTACAATGTAAATGGACATGTACTTTCAATGTGAATAAAACCTAATTTCAACGTGAATTCAACCGGACCTTTAAAAACTCATATTATGGCACTCACTCACTTGTGTACAAAACTCTGAAGTCTCATCTTGGGGTTTATGGCTTACGATTAAGGGAAGTGACAAAGGAGCGCATTGAAAGTGAGGTTTCTGGCATGCTCGCCCCTGTAGCTGAGTGTGTTGCCTGTTGTCCTCCACTGTAACATTCAGGTGCATTTAGGTTATCCCAAAATAACCACAGTAAGAAAACAGCAAGATGGGAACAAGGCAATAGTTAACCAGTCCCATAGAGAAGTGAAATGCTGGAGGATATGTAACCCTTTGCCAAGTGAAGCAGTAAAATGGCTGTCTTGCAACTGAAAAGACAAACAAGACCTACTGTCTCAAGACACTATGAGTGGGAGGCAGGGGATCATTGGAGCACAAACAACCACCAACTATTGACTGCATCTTTACCTATGCAGATATCCAGTTATCAACAAGAACATCATGCAGAATCATAAAGCAAATCACATGAATATGACAGTTTGAGTGAGAGCAAATATTCACTACAATGCACCTGGTGGAGGTACCATGTGTAGAAGGAACAGGAGCTGCATCTGATGCAAAATGCCATGCCAAAGTTTTTGAGCGCTTTGAACCTACTGCACCAACCCCCTCAATCATAGGTGAATATTATTCACCCTTTAACTCCACCATATAGAGCACATTTAAAAGTAGTAGATCAGTATCTGCAGTTTATATTCATCGGTCCACAAAGAAGGGCAAACTGTGAACCAGTGCTTAGATTAGATACCTGCTCTCCCTGGAGCTCAATGTGATGACACGTCGAAAATTCATAATTTGTGAACCTTTGGGACTACAGAGAGTGACCTCTTTCTTAGTGGCTGCTTATTTGGGAGCATGACAAAACTTATAGTTCACCTGACAGAAGTATGGCTGTGTAAAATGACGATATACATGAGGTAGAGAAGACCAAGGGGAGGAAGATACCTGCAAAATCAGCTGATGGAAGAGGGTCCTGAAAGAGGGGTACTGGTTTTGGAACTGGAAGTGGATGGACTTTCATTTGAAGTGTGGTTGATGGAAGGGGCTGTGGTTGGTTCACATCAAATGTCTCCCTGAGAATTGCTGAAATTTGCTCTCCTGTGGCAACTGGATCTGTATAAAAAGTGCTTGCAACATCAATGAGTTGTTGCACAACATGTATTGGCTTATCCATAGTCACATGTTTTTGAGGGATTAGGCAGATGCCCTAGGCCTTTAAGCAAAATACATTAGGACAGGCAAACAGGCTCAAAAGCATAAGCTGAAGTCTGAGTATTCTCTGAGACAACAAGTCAGTGTAAACCTACACAGATTACTTTGCATAGCATTACAAACCACCATTCAGACTAGTAAGGAACTTCACTTTCCACCAAGTCAAGGAGGTTCAATCCTGTGATTGTGAAAAGATCAAATATCTAGATTTTTAGGTGCTTGAACTCTGGGGTTCCATTTGTACATTTCATAGTTGGCTCTTGTATTCCTTGCTGCCCAGGAGAATGATTAATCCAAGTAGGGGTTCTGTTTAGGATTTGGTATGAAAATTTGAGGGTTTATTCTGGGAGTAGAGACTGTAGTCCTAAACCTTCCAAGCCAATGGGAATAGCATCTCCTAATTCATTTGGAAACCATAATTTCCTGAACTGCTACACAGTGTTGGCAGGTGGCAATTTCTCTGTATAAGGGGAGCAGTAGTGAGAAAGTCAAGTACCTGAAAGAACATAATGCTTGTGGTTAACATGCATGTTTTTCGCCAAGGACTGTTTCTTAAGCCCCTCACGATCTGAATGTTCTTGGCATGACCGCATCCGCTACACAAACACCAAGATCATCTCCAAAATCATCAACATAAAATACAGCATCCATTTTGTATCAAAAAATTCACAAGTTGTGCCAGCAATCTTCCTCTCCCCTTCAACTGCTAGCTGACTATGATGGTGTACTGCATTTGGCAGTGACAGAGCAAGCTAAACCAGGGAACAAATTGATGTTATCTTTGTATGAGATTTGTTACATCTGTACAAAAAAATAGCATAGAGCTCAATCTTTATGACTTTCAGTAATCTCCAGTGGTAATTTCTAACAGTTCCAAGAAGCAATTGAGAACCATACAGTACATTGCATGGTTCCCAATTGCAAATCTTGTTCAATTTCATCCATATCCACCAACCAACTGACATCTCCAGCTAAACCAAAAAGGAAGAGATTCAGAGCTCCTCCAAATAAAAAATGCCAACTTCATCGCTGCCATAAACTTTGTGTTTGCCCTTTAAAGAACTTGCACCTGAGCTAGGGATGCTGCTTGAAGCTCAATTGCAGAGATTTCAGTTGTCTGCTGACTGAGAAGATCATTTAGCTTGTATGCAACTGTTCCTAAGTGGTCAACAGCATTCACTAATGCCTTCACAGTATAGTCCTTCAAATTATCAAGAACCCTGCCAAAAACCACCAGCTCATTCTGTTACCGAGGCATGAAAACCTAACCCTCAGCAGCTTTCAAAGTCATCTGAACTACACATCTTAGCATAACAGAAGGGAATGTTTCAGCAACCACAGAGATCTAGTCTGTGCAATTTCTATCCATACCAAGTAAATGAAAGAGGAGACCACTGGATTTTGTTCTGCTCTAGATTCAATTTGAATGCCACTGCTCAAGAGGAAAGACAACGCAAAAAGCTTACACTTGTTTTTGGTCACTAAAAAGGTAGGAAGATTCACAGTACTCTGCTGCAGAATAAAGCTGTGGTCGAAGATTTTGAAGCTCCTGCACATTGACACAGTCCAGCTACTACTTGTCAATTATTTCTTAGACTCTTCTTGGTCATTAGGTATTGATCACCCTGGCACTAATAAATCAAAACTTGGATGCACTTACAAATGCATTAATCCTCAGAGGAATTGAAACAGATATCAACAAGATTGCAGAGAAAACACTAGAAAAATACTTGACAAAAACTTTGAAGATAGCCATTGTGTCAGTTGTGGTAAAACTAAAAAAAATGTGACAAGAATACCTCAAATGAGAATTGAAAAATCTCCATACTCACTATTAAGAAAGCTGGAACAAGGTTCAAAAGTTCTCCTTAAAGTCAAACAAAGACATCCAGATAAGGACTGAAGAACCAGGAAGATGACAAACACAGAAGGGTAGAACTAGAACAAAAAAACTGGCAATATGAAAAAAAGTGAGAGTCTCTCAGTTGTTCAGGGATCATCAACAAGAACATGTAAGATAGTGTCTTATCTGTCACAACCATCTGGGAACTCAAGAACTCAAGAAAACTTTACAACTACAAAGCCTCAAGAACCTTTGAAATTGATGTTAGATAATGCCCAACTTAGCACTAATAGAGATATTGGAAAGAACATGAGCTATGCATATCATGAGATCTGGTTGAGAATGATTATCAAAGATATCACAGGAAGTACTTTGAGGACTTTGTTTTACAGCTAAATCCAAGAACTTGCAAGAGAAGCCATCAGAAGCACAATTCAAGTCACAAGACATGACAAGAATCTGTGCAGTCATAACCTTATGAGTGTCAATCATAAAGTATTAAAGCAACACCTACATCATCAATGGCATAGCAGTGACCAGCTGAGATTTCTCCCTACTGAATTCATCAGCTCCCGGCAGTAGATACCCGTAAGAATATGATATTCTGCTCAAAACTTAGAGCAAACATTTATATAAAATCTGCATCTCGAGTTTCTGTAACTTTCTCACAAGCAATGGAAAGATTGTAGGCTAGCACTCAAGGGCCATATGAGGAATTTTGTTACGAATTCCGGGTTTATAACATCAGCGTATGAGCTCCAATACTTTCATTCAGACACAAGGAGTTCCAATTTAGCAAAATATAAAAGTGAAAATTCCTATCTTGGTTGACTCCAATACCTAACACGCACTGCATAAACCTCTCAATTTGTATTCTAGGTGGTGATTTCACAGGCTTATTATTCACAGCTAGTGATATTCCACAACCAACAATGTAGAGTCCAAGATTCGGATTTCAGAACGAAGTCTAAGAAACAGACCCAAAAAATCTCTATTATAAAAGCACAAAAGAATCCGTCACTACTTACTGTCTGCAATGTGCATTGAATCCACTAAAGTGCAGCGGCGTCCGGGGCAGAGAGAAACACAGACACACACACAAACTCAGACATTGCGAACAAGAGGAAGGAAGAAGGAGAAACAGAAGTCATACCAGTAGAATATATATATATTATGCCGATATTATTGTCATACCTTCAAGGCCTGAATGAAGTGATGGCTGCGCTGCATTTCGGCTTCGTGGTAGGTCGTGAGAGGAGGCTCCATCTCCGGCTTCTGCGAGAAAGATGGGAAACGTTGGAATGCGGAGAAGAAGAGAGGACGGAGGAGAGAAGAAGCCGCTGCTATGGCCCTTCCAAACTCTCTCGTCTGTCGTTCTTATTCCAGACATTCATATATATATATATATAGATTAAGTATTTCAAAAAAATGAAAGCATATTTTCATCCACATGTATGAAATCCAGTGTTACATCCATTCATCCATTCATCCCTTGTAGGATTTGGCCACAAAATTTTGCCTCAAGGTTGACTGACCCCATGTGTGAGTGACATTGGAGCGTGATGGATGGATATGTTTGTATTGGAGAATGTCTTGCTACGATGGCCTTTCAAATTTGATATCCTCAAAGCCGATAGGAAGGTCAAAATTTTGAAAGGCTCCCATAGCGAAACCTTCCCTTGCATAGAGGTAACAATACTTTTTCTTGTTTTTTTAATCATAAAATTGGATCTTCCAAAATTTGGAAGAGTATTGTATTAGGTCCTCCAAATTTCGGAAGATCCAATAAAATGTAGGTAAGTCTCAAATAAGTTTCAGATAAGTCAGAAAATTAAACAAGACAAATTTGGGCTAGGGAGCAACTTGAAAATACAAAAGAAAAAAAAAGTGCCAGTGCTTTACAATAGAGATGCATGTGTTTAGCTGAGAAGTTGTAGATTCAGTAAAGGAAGTTTCTAGTTTGAAGTTTGAAATTTTCATGAATGGCAGAGTCATTTTGTGATGAGGTGCTTGCTTTTGGAGCTTGTGGTTTAACATAAACAATTCAACATTGAAAATATTTCCAATTGGATTTTCCTTCAAAGCTTTCATTGGCAATATCAGGACTTTTATGCATTCACTTTTTTTAAGCATGGACATAATAAGAGTTAGATTCAATAAATTGATTAGGTAATCTTTCTCACTTGGCCCTTCTTTTCTCTTCATGCTCTAATCCAAGGTGCATTAGCTTGTAATGACCTTCTGGGTGGGTGTTAGATTGTTTGAAGCACCCCTATGCAGGGCGAGCTGGTATTTGTGGAGTCTTCCATTGGTATGTAATTTTCAATGTTGGGCCACCCTCACATTTTTATCAGAATGATGGTTCCAGTCTTCTCATAGAGTTGTAGGAACCAGCCTGGCTTTTTATTATTTTTTTAGTTTCATGAGATTTGTTCAAGTATCAAAAAAATTATTTAAAAAAATTCGATCACTATTCAAATTATTAATTCTCATAAATGTAAGCACAGTTGATTATTTTTAATATGTTGTGTGTTCCAATGCCAATGCTTACACCTATTTTTGTCATTACATATACAAAACAAATATGAAAATATTTATAATGGTACATTGTGTTCAAGCTTTTTGATAATTCAAAATGATCATTCACCTGTAATGAAAATAAGAATTGAAACTCAACATTTTCACCCCCACAAATTAAAAAATTAACACTGGGGACAAAACATATAAAAATTTGCATGTAACAATAGTATGTGCTAGCATTTTAAATCATCAGAAGTAATTTGAAATCACAAAAATAAAAATTATAACCCATTCACATAATATTTCAAACCTCATTCACACCTAAATTAATTCAAAATAAAAACTCAAACAAATAAGCCAACTTGATTTATCCCTATTTAATTAAAATTGAACTAATAACTAAATTAACACACCTAACAAGCAATTCTCACAAATTGATTATTAAATTTATTTCACTCAAACAATGAAATGTGCAATGTGTCCTTAAAATATTCTTCACTTTAACACCATAGTTTATCCCATATTCTTTGCCCAAAAATGTGAACGTGTTTTTGTTTATAGGTAAGCTGAAAGGAATTCCGTCTCATAATGATGTGTTGATATTAGGTATAGAATAATATATTAAATAGAATAAAATATGTGTAATAATATTTTCAAATTGTTAAAAGTTGTTAGTTTGAAAATATCTTCCTCAAGGATAATCAACAAACATTATTTTTAATACTGCAAATCATATTTTTCCTGGAGAAATTGTTCAAATTATATAATAGTTTGTCCAAAATGAACAGGCTTGCAATAGAGTTGTACACATTAGAAACTTGACCATAGTTGCAGACTGTAAGCTATTGGCAAATTGTTGCTTGCATTTCATTTTAACCTTCAGTCATGCCATCGACTAGCTACAATTGAACGCACCCATCTTTCTCAAAAGTTGTAACAACTACGCAACTACATGATACCAGGTATTTGCATCTCTGACAATATTTCACATGTCCAAGATGCCAAGCTTATTGTTTCCCATTTTCAAATCAATAACATAAAATTGGGATCGCAATAGGTGGGGGATTGTTCAAAAGCCCTAAAATCTTTGTGCCTTTTGGTTGTGTGTGCGATTTTCCATCCGTTGGCTTTGGGTTGTGTTCTTTGTTCATTTTCATTTGTGCCCAAAAAAACAAAGAAAAAAAGCCCTTAAATCAAAAAAAGTTTTTGAGTAACTACTCAAAATGATTGGACATAAATTGGCTACTATTGATTGGCCCACACATGGCATTTAAATGCAAATTCAATGTATGTAGATTCCAATCTTTTTTGTTTATGGGAAGAGTTCAAACAGTAATACCATCTCTGGATGTGACAAATAGTGATAACACTTTTGTTTCCAATCAACTATTGGGGTTGCTTTTTGATGCCTTGAGAGTAAGGCCTTCCCTTGGACATCAGCATTCAAAAATTTTGTCAAGTTTCACAGAAAAAGAAGAGCTATAGATAGTACACTTTTTGAGCATCTTGAGTACTACTGTTCAGTCTGTGAGCCTGCAAATTAAAATTGGATAAAGAAAAGTCAAAATACACCAGTTTGGCTCATCAAAATGGTTTTGGCCAAACGTTTTTTCACAGTTTGCCGATGAGGCTGGTGAAAGGCACAGCAAAGCATAACGCTTGCTGTTGATTGCCTAGATAGTTTGATTGGTCTAGGTGGGTTGCTACTAGTGTTGAGTGAGTCTCAGAAAAGAGGTGAAAACCGGTCAGGGTTTCAAGCTGGTTCTCACCTGGAATATTGCAGGGTCTCATAAAAGCTGACACCCTTTTTGAAACCGTTTCAGAGGGTCTCAATGGGTTGAAAACTGCCCATTTGCAACCCTCGATTTTTAAAAATAAATAAATTATACTCTGTCATGATATTAAAAATCAAGAAGGTCAGGGTGTCAGGTGTCAGGTGTCAGTAAATTAGTATTAGGTAGTAAGTAGGGATAAATTTCTTAACAAATTATTAGGGTTACCCTAAACAAGTGCCACAAAAAATTAGTCTTAGTAGGTAGTAGGTAGGGATAAACTTTTAAAAAAAGAATTAGGGTTACCTTAAACAAGTGCGATAAAGTCAGAGCCATCCCTAGCCCTTACTTTTTCTCTCTTCACTTTCCTTATAAATAAGGAGAGTGTTTAGTGTTTGTTAAACTTAGTGTTAATTTTATTTGTTTTGCTTGATTAGTGCATTGTTCCTTGTTACATTCTATTGGTGCTCATCATCATCATCATCCTTTTGCTGTGTTTTTTTGTTGCTTTATTGGTGTGTTGTATTGGTGTTTGTCGTGTTTTTGTTGTTGTTCATCGTGTTTCATTGCTCATCAACATTCCTTTTTGCGCTTTGTTGTGTTTGTCATGCTATGTTGGTGGCCATCGTTGCCTTTGTGATATGTTCTATTGGTGGTCATCAATGTCTCCCATTCCACTTGTTGGTGCTCGTTGTTGTTCTCATGTCGTGTTCTATTGGTGCTCATTACTGTCCTTGTGCTATGTTTTGTTGGTGCTCATCGACACCCTTTGTTACATTTTGTTGATGTTTGTCATGGCCCCTTTATTGTGTTTAAATGATGTTTGTCGTCGGCCCTTTGCTACATTACGTTGGTGTTTGATAATGGCCCCTTGTGCTCTATTGATGCTTGTTGTGGCCCCCTTATTGTGTTTTATTAGTGCTCATCATCACCCTCTTGCTACATTATATTGGTGTTTGTTGATGTCTGCATGTTATGTTTTGTTAGTACTTTTTTGACCTTTCTTACTCATTGACATTCCTTTGCTATGTTCTATTGCTATTCGTTGATACACTTTGTTGTGTTTTGTTAGTGCTCTTTGGGATTCTAGATAAGTATTTCCCCCATGCATTTTTATTGCAAGTGTGTAGGTTTGGAAGTTCAAGCTTCTTCCATAGCACATCTTCCAACATTTTTCAATAGTAAACTATGCTTTTGATTTTATTTTTTAAAAAGTTGGTCTTTGAATTGTTTTTTCAACTTTTTTTGGAGTTTTTATTTGAACTAATTTGCTTTTCTTTTCTTTGGATTTTGTCTTTGAACTTTTTCTTTTTTTTTCCATTTTCTTTTACTTTCTTCAATTTATGTTGGTGCAAATTTAGTTGTTTATGATAAATCTTTTAAAATTGAATCATAAGTATTTGATATAACGTGTATTTTTTCATGTGTAGGACCAAAAATATACTTGCACAAAATTTTCACATTTTTTTAATATCTTTTACTTTTTAGCTTAATAATCTTGTAAATCTTGTAGATGTTTGTAAATTTTGTTTATAATTGCTTTAGTTGCTTGTATTTTTTATTTGATATTTTTTTGGATAGATTAGATATTGAAACTAAAACCCATAATTTTGGCAAAATTAATATTTATTTCTAATTTCTCTTCAACCTATCTAATAATTTGTAAGAAATGGAATCAAGTCAAATTGAAAATGTGATGATAATTGATGGTGAAAACAAAATTGGATAAAATATGGAAGATGAAATTATGAATGGAAGCCTTCATACAATACAAAACAAAACATAACAAAAAAAATAACAAACCTTAATGAAAACAATGAAGTGGACAGAAATTTCCAAACATTGCACACTCAAAGAGAAAAATGGAAAAGGCATCACAATAATGCGATATGTTGGGTTTTTATTGTGTAAATGATGATAAAGAAGTTGATCTTGCAAATCTTCAAGTCATGAGATGTGTATGCACTTAATCCAAACACTAAAGAAAGGAAAAAACTTCTAACATATTTAAAAACATATGGTATAACAACTTGGAAAAAACATGTGGATTGTGATCATGCAATTATTGTCAAACAAATTGAAGAGGAAGTAAATGTTGTTGTAAAAGGTCTAAATGTTTCAAAGACAATTAGCTTAAAAAAAAAAGAATATTTCAAGAAGTGCAATATCTAAGTTTTTTAATATCAAAAACCTTTTAAAAAAGGATGATGAACAACAAAAAGACTTTTTGCAAGACCTTGGCCTTCTAATTGTGAAAGATCAATTGCCATTATAGTTTGTGCAAAATGTTTGGTTCAAGCATTTAATTTTACATCTATGTCCTTGAGTTATCTTTTTTTCTAAAAAACAATTTTTTCATGAAATATTACCTAAATTGGTGAAGAAAATGAAACAAGTATATGTCTTGCCAAAATTGGGAGATTGTATATCTACAACAAATTTTGATTTATGGATGTCCAAGGGGGCGCATGATATTTTTATTCTTGTGATTAACTTGTTGGGATCTAATTGGTAGCTTAAACAGATGACTATAAGGTTATTTGAAACAACAAAAAATATTGGTCAAGTTTTGGCCACTAATTTGATAGAATTGATTGATTTATATGGATTGAAAAAAAATTAATATTGCATATGTGAAAGATGAAAGGAAATTTTAATTACAATGATAATTGTTTTGAAATCAATTATTAAATGTGAGTTTTAGGTTTAGATGAAAAATTTCAAAGCATTTGTTTTGGTCATGTTTTTCTAAAGCATGTTAATATGCTACACCTAATGAAAGATTTGCAAAAACTTTCAATTTATTCCTATCAAGTCTACATAATGAGATTTGTAGAAATGTATCATTTAGCCTAAAAAGTTGGGCAAAAGCAAACATGAATGGAACAACACATGTTCAAATTTGAACATTCACCTTTGAAAATTGAATACTCCAAAGAAGATAAGGTGAAATTTTGATTTACAAAAAAAAATATTAATCTTCTCTTATTTAAATCTTTTTCTATTTTTCAATTATGTTTGTTTGATACATAACATTTGTTTAATTTTAATTACAAGTTTGCCAATAAAATCATTATGTTCAAAGGGACTTTGCAGTTTGAGGATAATGTTATCCTTTGTTATAGCGGGCATAATATTATTATAATTACTATTAAGGTGCCTCTTCCTTTGATTTGGCACATCTCTTAAATAATTGTGGATTGTTTTTCTTGTATTGTGAATGCATGTGTTTTGAACCAGTCTTGTAACCATTGGTTATTTTCTGATGCATTGTAATCTACCATTACCATGTGCTTGAAATGTTGGGGGAAAATTACAAACCCACCTACCTGGTTAATTTGATTGATGATGATTTTGGAGTTGCCTTTGAATTATCTTGTTTGATATCCATGTCAAGATGGAGGTTAGTGATGTTTTGGAATCATTTCTTTTTATTTTATGAAAACATGAAGAAAAAAATCCCATAACATGTTATGTTTAATGTTAGACCCTGGATTTAAAAGCCTTTGTCTTGTGTTTTCTTTTATTGGTAGTGAAGAATGGCTGAATATTATTGAAGAATATAATAGACGATCATTATATCCTATGCTTTTAAAATGCTATCATTATTTACACCCAATGGTAGAATCAAAAATTTGATGTGTAGATCAAATAAGAGATACAAATGTTTGATCTAGGTATTTTTGAACAAACTCTTAAGGCAAGTGAACCAACGACAAAACTTGTCAATAGGGAAATGTTGATATTCATACGTTACCAAGTGGATTCCAAGGAAATCAAGTGCCTTTTTCAATGGTGGGCAAAGCATGAAGCCATATTTCCTATTCTTGATTTTTTGGTCGGACAAATTGTACAGATTGTTGGGTCACAAATTGAGATTGAAAAGACTTTTCTTTTAGTGGGGATGCTTACAAACTTGATAAAATATCATTTATAATCAAAAACTTTAGAAAGGTTAATATTAGGGAACAAAAAATGACCAAATGATCCTAGAATTGATTGTAGGTCACCTTCCAATTTGGTATAGCTCATAAAAAAGGATTTATATTTTGAAGAGGAGTTAGAAAACTTTAAGGTTCTTTTGAGCAATATAGAACTTTTTGACATGTAAAATGTAAGTAGAATTTATTTGATTTTGATGTTTATTAATAATTTTTAAAACTCATTTAAAAATTCAATGTTCAAAATAACTCAACTTCTGATACCCTTTGTCTGGGAATTGCCTTTGAAAATCGAGTGGTATAAAGTGTTTATGAACCAAAACTTTCAAATCTGGGGAAATTTTCTTTTGAATTTGTTGAAACCCTTCCCAGGTCTGTTTTTTTATTAAAGAATATTTTAAAAAAGAACCAGGTCGAATAGCAAAAAAGCTTGTGAAACCCAAACCTGGCAGGTTTCTTTAAAAACTAAGACCTGCCCAACACTTGTTGCTACCTATTAGTAGTCTCCCACCTATTTGCAGTCCCTGTTTTAGTTTTATGGGTGGAGTTGGGAATAACTAAACTTGGATGCAAGAAATATGAGAAATATTTCTGCAGGGTGACAGACTAAACCGCCTGTGTATGAGCACCGGTGTATGTGGCCTGGCACTGGTGCTCAGTATGTGGCCCTGCAATGGAAATCTTGAACTAGAAAACAATGTCCAATGGAGGAGTTGTCTAACTTTTTATCATCTACACTGTACTTTGGAAACACGAGAAAAATCTCATTAAATTGAGAACTGTAAAATGTTTCAAAGGATGGTGTGATGTGTCAATTATAAGAAGCACATAATTATTTGTTCCTCAATTTTATGGGATTTTGGGAGGGTTATTTACCCATAATCAGACGGCCTATTTGTGAATTGTTTCCATTAATGTACTCACATGTGATAACTTTTCATTTTCACAAGGAATGAATGACTGCATGAGGAATTTTTTAAAAGTGACAACAAAGGGGAGGAGGACAGGTAAATCTCCTGAACAAAATTATATTAGGTAAATTTTTGTTGGCCGTGCCTACTGTGTTTAGGTTCATTATAGAGTATAGTAGCTTAAAGGATTTTTGGCCCCTAGGTAGTAGGCCTATTTTTATATGAGGATTTTTTAAGATGATATTTTGGCTCGTGTTAAAACTCGAGATTAGTTCTAGAGTTATGATATCTTGAAGAGTTTTGGTTTCTTTTGTTTGATTTTTTTTAAGATTATATTTTTGCATGGTGAAATATTTGAATTTCCATAATTCTTCTTTTGCCTTAAGATACTTTTTAATGTAAATGGCAAGGCCACAGTGTGACACACCCATGGTTGGTTAAGGGTTATGAGTTGTACTTGAGACCTGAGTAGCTCCTGGCTATGGCTAGTCCCCCCAGGGGTACCAATCACAACTTATAAACCCTCTCCCAATGATAATTACCTGGTACACACCCTACCTCTTTCCATAATTATTCAACCCATGAACAAGGAATTTGATGGGACCGTTTTTCCTTATTTTCATATTTATCAGGTTATATATATTATGTGATGACATATTTTAATGCTATGGAAATGTTGCATAAGTTTTGTGTACCTCATTGCCAATTTATCTCAAGTCTGCTACTAACATCTTCTGTTCAGGATTTCAATGTTCTTACTCCTGAACCCTACACCATGTGCTTGATTCTGTTTCCAAATATTCAGAGAATGAAGACACAGAGAATCAAGCAAAGAGCCTCTGATCCTCCATGCAAGCTGGTAATCATAGTTAAGGTAGATAGAATCTGACTTGATCTTCAGGAATGAAGTTAGTTGGTGATCATAAGGCTCTCATGCCAGCTGTTTCATAACAATTTCTGCCACCTGCATCATCCATGTCCTCAATGCTTATGGCATTCACCTGGTTCTTTGTCATTGAATAATGCCAACTGAGGAAAACCACACTAGGATATAGAAAAACACTAATGAGGAGTGGACAAGGAACATGCTTATGTTCCCAAAATGAGGAGAGGCAGAGGCAGACAAACATATCCGGAAAGAGCTGCTCCACCTTGTGTAAAACTCAACTCTCTGAATTGAGGCCGTCAATGGCAAGGATGGATGCAGAGGTACATATTTTGTAATGCCTGCTCTGCGGCATAAGAGCATCTCCACCCCTACACTGGTAAAGAACTCCTTTATTTTAGAATACAAGACCGTTTAATGATCACTGTCCCCACCCACAATGTCATAAAAGTCCCTTTAAACACTCAAAGACCATTTATGTCTTTACATGTTTATGAGTAATAGTCAATGTCCAAATCCATAGTAGAAAAAAGCTTTTAAAGGTGATAATATGACCACTGCAAAATGGACTATTAATAGGAGCAAGCAGCAGGATTTGCCCTGTCCTTCTGCACCATTTAATGGAAAGGGGTGTTCGCTGCTGGTGTGGGGTGGAGATGCTCTAAGACCCTGCAATTGAGCACTCCCCCTGCAGGGGATAAATTACTGGCCCACCAGTTAGACTAAAAAAACTTTGGGAGGGCTCTACAAGATTTTAAAAGATTTGCCTCCTCCTCCTGCCGAGTGCTGAAGCTTTTGTGATACCCCGCCTCTCATATCATCTCAAGGGTTTATCATAAGTGAAACATTTTGTGTCATTTAATTTTTGTGGTACTCATTGAATATTGTAAGAAAAAAAAGGAAATAATGAAGGTCATTTCAAATTTTAAAAATGTCCATCATAGTTTGGGAGGTGTTTGAAAAAACGGAAATCCTTGTAGAGTCACATTTTGAAAAAAAGGAATTCCTCCCCAAAAAAATAAAATTAAAGCAAAAGCTTCTTTAAGGTTGAAATAATGAAATTTGAAAACTTTCAAGTTTTCAAACAATTTCAATGCAGTGCTTTTTAAACAAATTATGATGTAGCTAACATGATGATTGTCCATAAAAAGGTTTGGCCAAATTGGCTAGAAATGAACAATGAAAGTAAAAAGATCTAGGCATCCTTCTATATTTATGGCAATCTACTTGAATGTGATAAAAAAATCGCTTGCTGAATCATTTCATGGCCCATGCTAACAACCTAGAGGGTGGCCATATTCTATTTTGCAAAATACCCCCAAGCTGGGCTGGTCCCTATAATGGGGTCTCCTGTCCATCCACATGGTGGGAAATTATGACTGCCATATTGGCCTTCTTTAATTGTAACAACCTTGGAGAGAATTCTTAGTGTATTTATAAGGCAGATCACATTTAGTAATAAGCTTTAAAAAAGAGCCCTAGAGCAGAGGGTGTGAGATTGTAAGATCCCTAGAGCGCAGGATGTAAGCCAATAAGACCTTTGAAAGGTACTTTTTTATTATAAAAAAACCATTGATTACTTCGGTTGTTAAAAAAAACCATTGATTACTTCGGTTGTTAGGCAGTGCTGTCATAGCAGGGCCTTACCCTATACATTCTGTCATGTAATGCCCTGGCAGCCAGGGCATTACCCCATCCATTCATAGTGTGTAATGCCCTGCTGCCGGGGCATTACCCAGTGAGGTGAGAGCAACTGGTTCATAACCAGGCAGAATAACCGCTGAAAATACCTCTGGATTGCTGCTGCTTGTCTTCATTTCCTCCTCATGCAAGCTGCAGCAGAGCTGCCCCAATTCAAGAGTCCTTGTTTTCATATCGCGCACCTTCGTTCAACAACCCGTTGATGCAAGTCATGCGTTGCATGTCCCAACTCAGTCCACCATACTAGCAATCTGTTCCTTGGAAGTGAAATCTTTCACCACCCACTGATATACATACATCCTCAAGATTATTATTCTGTACCTCAGTCTCTCACGATCACCTCGTTGGTCTCAGGCCTCACCTCATTTGGTCACACCGATGTCTTGTTTGTGGGTGGCATGCATTTGATGAATTTGGGTGATGATTTGATGATGGCATGTTAATGTGTGCTTTTACAATTTTGTGTCTAAGGTCTTCTCATGTTTTTCTGTAATTCAGCTCTTTTGAATGTAGCAAATATTTTAAATGAACAAGTGAATTGTCCCCACAAGCATGCACATACCATCTATGATAGTCAAAAGGAACCACATCCAAGTGTCATGTCATGTTTGAGAATTGAAATATGCTTGCCACTTCGAGTATGACTGAAGCTGGTAAAATGATCATTGGGGTTTTGAGAAACCATCTAACAATATCTTATTGTCATGTATGTTCAAGTTAGTCTTAGATGTAGTTTTTGCATTATGCTACAATACTAGCATTGTATCATCAAGTTATAGGTTAGGGTATTGAGACATGGGAAAATGTGGAACAATCTTACCATCAAGAGGTGTCTCAATTGTTGATGACATGTCCATAGCTTGTGACATTGCAAAGCGGTTTGAACAACTTGAGACCTAGGTGACCTTTTCTTGATATTTTAAGGAAGGTGAAAGAATGTTAAAATTGTTCCATTCAAACAAAGAAGAAATGTTACATCATTCCAATGTCTTTCAAATGTTGCTTTAACTTCATTCTTTGAAAGTGTTTAACCCTAATTTCTTTTTATGAATGTTTGAAATAGTGGTTGAGTTTCCAAAAAAGATCTACAAAATGGGAAGTGAACAATGGCACTCTTCAAGTCAATGGAGGTTCTTTACTAGAAGGCAACTCACAAGAGTTATTAGTGCAATCAACATCATCATCTTATTGCAACCCATTATTCACAAATTGTCCTTCACGAAAATCTTCTTGCATTGTGGATTATTCCTTATGCCCTACCAAGAATTTGGTTGCCTACAATAAGCCTCCATATGAACAACAAAATTCTCCTCTAGAAATATACTCTAATTCTTCCCTTCAAGCAAAATCCCTTCCCAAATCTACTTCAAAATCCTCCAAGTACACATATTTGGCACCTTATGCTCATCTTGCTTTATGAAGTTATCAAAGATAAAAGTACCCACCATACATCACATGAATGTAAAGCCTCATAAAACACATTACAAAAATGTTGCCTCTAAACAAAGTGCTTCAAAAACTTGTTTATCATATGACCCTTTACTATCATGTATACCATCTAGGGAGTTTGCTAAAGAAGTCAAAAGTGTTGAACATGTGCACAATGGTCTTGTGACCTCCAATCCTAAAAATTTGGATCCAACTGCACAATTTTCAAATGTAAGGCTTCCCAAAGAACATGCATTGCCATTATTTATAGCTTCGTTGGCCATTGATGATCCTAAACCAATTAATTCTTGCCCTTCAAATCAATCAAGGTCACCATATGAAACTAATATTGAATATCCAATAAATACAATATGAAGAAAATCTAACAAGATAAATTTATGTTCCTTTTATAGTTCTTATAAGACTTTCGTGTAAAATTAGTATTGAAATGAATTAATATGTGTAATTTATTAAAAACACCATCAACATGAACAATTATTATAGTATAAATTTTAACTAAGAAAAATATCTCTAATTTTAATAAGTTGTGTGACAATTTAAGAAGTCGTCTTGCAGAACCATGGCAAATCAAAACAATTTGTTAAGCAAAATGGTATTGAAAAATAAGGTCATTTTTTTCATGCACTAGGAATGTTAATGTGCACCACCCCTTTCTTCAAGGCAATAAAAATAAATAAAAATGGCATCTATAATATAATTTAAGCCATAATTGTTGTCAATCTAATGTCAAATTGATTTGTTCTGGCAATATTAAAGTCTAAGCACTTATCAAATTGCATGTTCAAGATAATGTGACCTCAAAATGAATTGCTTGGAAATTGAATACTTTTGATAACATTATTTTTTTCTTACATGAAACATTTGTTTCGTAACATGACAATCAAGAAGGATCTTCACATGTATTTACACCATATGTTTCAAAGGAATCCAACGAAAGTAGAGGGTGTGAATTGAATAAACAAAAGGTTTAGGAAACATGATGCCAGTGGGCATGATAAGCTTGGTTGGATGTCTATTTGTCATTTATAATGTTGATTTATTGGATTACATTGTCAATTGATCAATTAATGTATTGAGCTTTATGTGATTGTAAAATATTAGAATATATATTTGAAATGTCATTTTTTCCCATTTAGCAAAGTGAACACTGATGAAAGGGAAACAACTTAAGATTTTCTATGAAAAAACCATTTGTAAAAAATAAAGTTCTACAAGACTTAAAGTTCAAATTTGAATCATAAAAGTCCTTCAATAAACATGAAGTTGTGGACATGTGAAACAAGTAATTCACATATATTGTTGGAACAAAAGTGTAATGAATTTTTTTTGTTTAAAAAAAACCATATTAAAAACACATTCATTCTATGTTATGTGACTCCTAGAAATGATGAATAAACTTGGATATAGTTCAACTCCTTACATACAATATTAAACACCCAAATATAAATCTAGAGTACATTCACAAATAAAGAACTAGTGTGCACCCTTAGGTTGTCCTTAAATAGTCCAATTGGTTGACATGCAATTCAAGATTGGCCAAACATTAGTTAAGTAATACATAAATAATGAAATTTTAAAAACATAATTATAATGATTTTTTTATTTTTAATATTTTATGTTCATTGGATTACTTTCAAATTTATTCAAATGTTACATTGATATATTTAAATGTTGTTGTATAAATTTATTGAACATTCATGAGACTTGGAATTATATATGATTTTTAATCATGTAAACTTAAGTAATAGTTGCACATTGAGTGGTTCCTTAATTCGTGAATGTACCTTCTAGTTCAAACATTGCACAATTTGAATGCTAATGACATCATCATTCCAAGTTTGATCATATTGTTAATCAATTGATAATAGGTTAACACCATATTTTTGTACATGATGAATAACATTTTGATTTGAATTGCTTATTGAATCTTACACTTGTATTGTTATGGTGGTTTTGCAACAACATGACAAAATGGAAGCAATGTCATCAAATGCAATAAGAAGGGATGAAGTCGTGAAAGACTTGTTTGTAACATTACATGATGTCTTATGTAGGCAATTTGAACATAAAGGCATTGAAAATATGCAAACTAAATTAAAGAATTCAAAATTGGGAATTGCCCCATCAAGATTTGAACCAAATATATCAATCATGAAAAAAGATGTTGCCAATTTGGAAAAGGTTTCATTCTTGGCTAAAGATGATAAATGTAATGAAAAAATGTGCATTGCTATTATTGGATTTTGTCAACAACTAATTGCCTTCTTGGATCAAGGATTATATTTTCAAAATTGGCTTGACGTGTTTAAAAGAAAAGGATTATGATGTTGCCAACTTGAATCCAGACATTATAACCAAAGTTGAAAGTTTAATGGATGAAATTTTTATCAACCCCAAAACCATGATGAAGACATCTGATTCTAATGGTTCTAATGTAGAAGATGATGAAACCGAGTTATTTCAAAAACATGAAAATCTAGTCCTTTTGATCACTCGTTTACAAGATCACCATAAGGTATGCTTAAAGTTGACAATTTTTATCATAGACATTTCCAACCTTATAAATTAGTTTATTACAAGATTTCAACCCCTCAATTTTGACATGCAGTAGGACTACATTGACCTCATTTAATTGAATGTATTTTTAAATCTTGTAATAATATTATTAAATGTTTCACAAAACATATAGATTTATGAAAAAACAAAAAGATGGAAAGACTTTAAACAATTATGTTCACACTAATATGTGCACCATATATATTCCGTTTAAAATTTTGACTTACAATTGAAGTTCATTTGCAATTAGATTTTAGCAATGTGAAGAAAAGGAATTACAATTTTTTTAGTTTATTTGAAAATGGAATGAATTATACTTCCAGAGCAGGTAAGCTCTGTTTGATTTCATTTGTTTGCTGCTTCTTCAGCTTCATTCTCTTTGTTGCCACTCCCCTTGGGTTGTCTGCTTTCTCTGAGTAGCTGAACCTCTGTAAATGAGGTAAATTACAGATGGGAACTGGAGAAACAGGTCAGTTTCAATTCTGAAATGGGATTTCTCGCATTGTTTTTCTACTTCTCGTTTGGCATTGGCTGGAAAACTAGTGCAATTGAGGATTGAAGCTTGGTTGACATGAATTGAAAGCACTTTGGGACTCTAGCCTCTCTCATTTGTGTTTAGCCTTACAAGTTTCAATCAGCCAATTCCTCATTTCATCTCTCCCTAAGTGGACTGAGAGCCAAATATAACAGTTACTCATGCAAGTCCAGTCAC
>Ga0116231_10005458_pt1 | contig 25032 bp, 11 predicted proteins | sample S1TSphgellanicum_2_FD_89695 | JGI IMG/M metagenome (GOLD analysis project Ga0116231, IMG submission 89695) | Host-associated microbial communities from peat moss isolated from Minnesota, USA - S1T2_Fd - Sphagnum magellanicum MG | ecosystem: Host-associated > Plants > Peat moss > Unclassified... | reverse complement strand
GCGCAGTTTGTCGACACAAGAAAAAACAAGAAAGAAAAAGAATTAAAAAATAATAAAAAGAAAAAAAAAAAAGAAAAATGAGAGAAACACACAAAATATATACATATAAATATATATATTTCTATATATATATATATATATATATATATATATATATATATATATCCCAATATTTCATATTGACACCAGTCTTATCTTAGTACATGCAAATAGCATTTTCTACATTGCCTTGGCCTCAAATGGTTAGTAAAAACCCCACAATTTACAAACCACATGTGCTAAACCGGCCCTTTGTCACTTGGGTTATTGAGCCTTGACTTCATGCTGACTTAATCTTGTAAAAGTAGATAATAGATGTAGGTTAATTCTGCACAATTTCATTAGGCCAATTTACACAACAACACTGGACAAGGCTGATTTTGGTGGGGAAAGTTAAACAACTTGATAATTGATTATGCCATCAAAATATTCTGGAAAGTTACATCATCAGCTACCAAATTTCAGTGCTTTCAAAATTTGAAACTGATGATGTGGAATATTTATGCAAACATATGATTTTGTTTTTTAGTCGTGACGTATATGAAAATATGAATTGGGAGTCAACAATTCACTCGCATGATATTCGGTCAATATCCATGTTCACTCATGCGCACAGATAAGCCCATTGAGCTACATGTTCATCACGGTTTGCAACTCTTACATGACACATTCATAATCGTCCCTGAAGTTCAATAGTATTCTTTGCATATATAGATATTAAACTGCAGCTTTTATGGGTGGGCACCAAAATGGTCATGAAATTTGCAACAACAACATATTTATAGGATCACATAAATAGCTAAATTGGGTAGAATCATAATCAAATGAGGTAAAAAGGATGTCAAATGGAGTGAAAACTACAATAATATGAATGCATGTAATATGTTAACCCTGCAAAACTTTGTTAATAAACACCCCGCAGATCCAGAAAATGTACAAAGGAAAAAGAAAAATGAAAAGGATTAATTTACAGGGTGTGAAGCTAACACAATAGAGTCCTGTTGAGAACTGGACCCATTATCAACAGTCAATTAAAAGAACCATGGGATATTGGATAATGAAAGAAGTAGTTGTGCTTAAGAATTGTCTCCAAAGTTGATGTGGCAATATTATTTATTTATTTATTGGCCAGGCAAGGATGTTGTGTTTAGATTCATTATAGAGTATAGTAGCTTAGGGAATTTTGGCCCCTAGGTAATAAGTCTATTTTTATATGAGGATTTTTGAAAGATGATATTTTGGCTTGTGTTGAAACTTGAGATTAGTTATTATAGAGTCACATGAAAGACACTCAACCAAGATGCTCAAATTTGCCTTGGCTCACCAAGAGTTAATAGGAAGGACTTTGATGCCATAGTGACCATATGAAGCTAATGTTCTTTTTGGCTCTTCTTTCCAGCCAAATCTCCTTTCACTTTAGTTGGAAGTGTAGAGGGAGAACTTGTTTCCACCTCTTAGGTACATTATGAAGAAATATATCTTTGTGTTTTAGGAGTTGTCAACCCACCTACATATCCCTCCCTAGTCTGCACTTGTTGGAGCAACTTAGACCGTGTCACAACCTTGTAGAATTCAAGCTCCTTAGGAATTTCTAGTCTCCCTTGGGGATGAAAACCCAAGGTAGACCTGAAAATTCCTTGGACATGCAAAAAACAACAATTGGATTTATTGCTCCGTTGTTATAGATGCCAAACCACTCTTTGACTATATAAGAAAGGGTTAGGTTGCATTTTCATGAAAATTGGATGTGTTATCACATTTATTTATATGGATTGCTAATACCTTGTTTTGAAAATTACATGTATATTTATCAATTTAATATTTAATGAAAATTTTAGTACCATAAAATAATTATATTAATAAATACATGTTATTTATTGTTTCAACATCAATTTCCCTAAACATTGAAACACGCTATGCCAAATTAGTGTGATAAAAGATACTAACATTGAACAACATTTTGGAATTAAACTTTTTTTTCAAATGGATGATAAATTGACATAAGCATCATAAAATGAACAATTTGTGTTCCTTGTCATAAAATAGGAAAATAGCAATAAATTAACTTTGATGTTTTGAAAGTATGAGTATAATTCAATTCAATTATTAATTTGAGAATAACATTATATTTTACTGAAATAAAATTGACAAACCACATTTTTAATATGCCTTGAAGTAAAGCTTTAAAAAATGCTTTTACTTGGAAAGGTGTCTAGGTTTTATAAAGTAAGTTTCAAGTAAATGAAGCATTGTTTTGTTTCTTATTTTAGGCAAAGAATACATTTGTGTACTATATATTATAGTCATAATATATAGAATTTTTAATGTCAAAATAACTTTGAACATTGTATTGGTTGGGCAAGTTTCAAAGCTACTTGTTTACTTTTACAATATTAAAGTTTTTCAAATTTTGTATTCAACTTACCACAAACTCAATGAAGGCTTTGATGGTTTTATATTTCTATTTACAAAAAAAATTAATCCACTTTCTTATTTTTATGTCAAAAATTTATAAACTAGATTTTGGGCAAATGATTTTTTTGTCTACTTTACCATGATTATTCCCAAATACATCATGTTATATGTTTCCATCTATTATTATTTGGGGGGGGGACAATTTGGTACATTGAAGCTACATGAATGATTTGTAAAAAAGACCACTATGGTCTTGGTTTGGGTGGCTTTTGTTATTGTATTTGCACCCATCAACTTCCCTCAAGGTTTAAGCTAAAAGGAATTCCTAGTAATTTGGAAAGCTCATCATCTTTTGCACATTCCTAGTTGAAGGCATAAGTCTAGTCTAGCTTCTTACTTTTCTACTAGCACCAATAGGTGACAAAATTTTCCAAGTGAATTTTTAATTCATTGATTAAAGGAAAAGTTGTGACAAATTGAATATGTTTGAAATATTCTCTTCCTCCCCTCTTATTGAGTTTTTTGTATCATCAATGTATTGCAACATAGTTTGTTGTCTTTCACCTCTTTGAAGCAAGAATCTTTTAATATCACCCAATTTTAATTGCCTTCATCATGTAGTGAAATCTTAAGAACCTCGTTGGTGAAAATAAATAGGTGGCAATTATCATGCATCCTTGCATGACCCCTTTCTCAATTATAAATTTTTTTGTGATGTTGCCTTTGATGCAAAAAACAATTTCTACACCTTTGAACAATAATCTCACTAATGCAATTTATATTCTCTTACCATGCCCAACCTTTCCAAAGTCAAAAACAAAAAATTCCTAATTCACTTTGTCACATGTTTTGGCAAAGTCCAATTGAAGGAGGACCAAAGGTTGGCATGTGCATGTGGCCCAATCAATGGTCTCATGTGTCAAGATAACATTATCAAGAATGTACCTAAGTGGGAGAAACATGAATTGGTCTAAATTCATAACTTCCATCAAGACAAGTTGAAATTTCAACTATACAACTTTTATCAAAATAATATAAAAAATGTTTGGTAAAGTGATTGGCCACTAATTGCCAAGACACTCATTGTCCAACTTTAAATAAAATGGTTATTAGGCCTTTGTTCATCCTATTTGATAAGCATTCTTCTAAGATTGTTGTTTGAATCAATCTGAAGAAATCCCCTCCTATAAAGTTCCAAAATAATACATATAAAATTTTATTATGGCCCCATCTAGGCTCGGGGATTTTCTTTTGGTCATGAATTTTGCAATAAAGTGTAGTTCCTTTAAAGTTAAAAGCTTAACTAGGCATGAGTTTGTTTCTTTTAAAAATTTCCTAGGTAGTTTAACACCTTAAATTGTAACTTTGTTTACTTTGGAAAATCCACATATGCTTTGTATAACAACTTGCTATAAAAGCTACAAACATACATTTTCTAATCCTTTTTTTAATTGTTAATCATCATTGAAGATTGTAATTTGAACCTTATTCGGCTTTAATTTGACTATAAAGAAAAATTCTTTGGAAATGGTGTTATTTTTTTGAATCTACTAGACTTTCATATGGATTTTTTGTACATTTAATTCCACCTCTTCAAGTCCTTTAATCTTGTATTTAGGTGCCCCACATTTTGTTGTAATTTTGCATTGTGCATTAGACGTTATAAAACACCTTAAGCCATTTCAAGTTTTTGCCTCAAATTTGTTTTTCTCTTTAAGACTCACCTACCTTATGCTTGTAAAGCTATTTATAAAACTTAATCACCTTCCTCATTTTCCAAACCAACCTTCTTGGGGATGTGTAAACCATATTTAACTTTTGTAAATGTTATTTAATTATTATTAATTATTATATTACTAATTAAACATGTATTAAATATAGGTTTGATTTTTTAAAATGATAATTAATATCTTTAAATGTTAACTACTAAGAAAAAAATTGATATGTGAATTAGTTATCAATTAGTAATTAGTAATTGAATTAATTCATACTTAGTGTTAGGTAACTACTTTGGTTATTAGTAAGAACCATCTAGCTTATATAAGGAGGTGAGATTGAAACTATTATCATTCCTTTTCACTTGCTAATATATGCATACTAAAGATGTATTGTTACTTTTGAATTTGAATCTACACATCAATCTTGTTTGAACATGCCCAAAATATAAAGAAGTTTTTGCATGTCTTGCTAAAGTATGATTGTTCTACATTAACATTGGTGACCATCTTTTGGGCTAGGATTCAAGATTTGTTTATATGTATGGGAGACGTGATTAAATCCAATATCTTTAGGAAACCTTATACATTTATAGTTTTTCTCACCATCATTTGGGTTCACATTCATTTAGTTTTATTTTTGTTATAAAGGGGATTTTTAAAAAAAAGTGTATGTACATGTATTCCAATTTTGGATCATGCACAACAATGTACTAAAAATTGATTTCTAATCTAAGGATTATACCTATAAAGGGACATATATAGCTAATGTTTTCTAATTGTTGTAAAGGTTTTATCTTAGGATGGAATTTTTTTAGTGACAAGTTTTTGCATTTCAAGAAACTAGCATGTCTTTCATTGCATTTAAAAGTTTAAAGAAACATAATGAAGAATGATTGGTTATGGCATTGTTGCAAGAAATAAGGCAAAAAAAAATGGTTGAGACAATGCAACAATGAATGTCTAATAAAAATGAATTTAGATTCATTTTTCACCAAGGGCATTGGTGAAGGAGATTTTACAAATATTGAATGCACATGACCATGACCATGAAAATGAACAAATATTGGTAGTCGCAGAAACCACAATAATGCATCATCATGGCAACCATAACCAAGGCTTGCACCACCAAACATTTGCTAAAGTTGTTGAGATCTTCATAGTTGTGACAAATGCCTAATGATTGACCAATATTTGCAATACTCCTAAACAACCAACAAACATGCAAAGCTCTATGAACATTCATTTATATTTACAAGAAATCCAAAACTTGTAATTTGGATGCAAAAGTTATTGAAATAAATACAATGCATAGGGTGAAAACACACTACAGTGACCCCCTTTGGGGTGTTGCACCTCAAACTTTTGAAAGAATTTCACAATATTTGTATATATTAAATGTTAGAATATAACTTACATAAGATAATTTTTTTAAAAAAAATTCATTTCATTTTATAAAGTGGGAGATTGGAATATATTTGTGAAAACAAATGTATTGTACATGTGTATTAAAAAACACAAATATATTTTTAAAAAATTAGATGGCAATTAATCTTTATGAAAGTTGAAGGTATATTGAACTGTGTCATTTCACATAGTTTGAACCATGTTTGGATATCATGTGACTAATTTGAAAATTTTCATTTCAAAAAATGAGTTTTTTCAGCAAAGATGTGATAAACGTGTGGTAGATTAAAATTTTGACAAGTTATCATGTTCACATGGAAAATGAAAAACATAGCTAAATGGGCCATTTAAAAAATTCCATTAAAATTGATTCTTTTAATGACTAATGAAGCCTTAAAGTTAGTGTACTCAAAACAATACCATTGTATACTATAAATATATTCATGGATCCTTCAATATAAATAATGAAATTTTTATTTTTTAAAAAAATTACATAACATTAGTTTTGTAAAAATAATAATTTTAAGGCCTAGAAACCAAAATTGATATCCAAAATTAAATGTACCATACATACTTTTAGAACAATTATATTATATATATATACTATAATATTAGACCCAAAAGTGCCCCAAAGAGGGTCATTGTAGTACATGCTTTCACCCCATAACAATTGTGGCATTGAATAATTGGTGCAACTTGGTTTAATATTTCATCCAATACTTGAATCGCTACTTAGTTTGCTATTTGGCATGGAATGTTTTCCAATGTTGATCACTTTAAAGGTATTTGCAAAACCATAAAACCATCTTGATTTGTTAGTAATGTTTCATACATAATAATTATAGTGTTCAAACCACTGAAAATAACTACATCTTTAGGATCTATGTCAGCAACCAATGTAACCAATATTTAGTGGTATCCAAGAACTTGAAGCACAAAAATTGCCACAAATTCCTTTTTTTTTCAAGTTATTCGAAATCATACATTAATAATTCCTAGATTTTCACAATGTAGCCATTTTACCCTTCACACCTTGGACTTTGTTACCTCCAAGAATCTTATACCAACAAGAAATTTTGCACATGTTTAGGTTTCATTAAAATGCAAGTCCTTCATTTGCTTACCTTGCCCAATTCAAAGTCAAAAGAATACCTTTAAGAGCCAAATTTGAACTCTAAGCCAAAGGTATTTTCCAACATTTGTCCCCTCTTCATTCCAAAGCTTATGTTTCTATAAACAAATTATGTCTACATGTCGAATTAGATTGTAAAAATAATGGTTGAACTTATGAATTTTTTGCCTTCCATATTAAGCCCATAGCCATCATAAGTAATTTAATGCAAATACATGAGGTATTGATTAAGGTATGGGAAGTTTAGGTCTCATGAACATTAGCCATATTCTCACTTCTAATTAGAGTAGAGGTCTTGTTGCATCTTATAACCAACTTAATCATTTTAAGCGCGTTTTCCTTCTCGAAGCTATTGCACCCATTAACTTAAGCTAGATCAAATGTTAAAGTTAGGGAATTCGCACTTGAGATCTTAGCTTTTCATTCAAATCCTTTACTAGTCCAAGTTTGCTAGTAGAATTATTAGCAAGATGTAGGACCCCTTTGCTTTTCTCATGGCTTGATAATGTTGGTTGCTTGAAGAAAGTGCCATTAACATATTGTTTCTTTAAAATGACTAAGCCAATTTCTTGTTGTTCATGGATAGAGTAGTAGATGATTTCATCTAGGATGTTGTAGGAACATTTCAAGTTGAAGTCACTTTATTATCATGAATTGTGTAAATTCAATATAGATGGGTAAAACACCTATTGTGGTGAATGCATATGAACAACCTCTACTTGATGCAAGCTAAGTACCACATCTGGTTTGTGAAACCATATCTTGTTTATGAAACCATCCTCATATGGTTTCAATAGCCTTAGATCTCCCCACAAATAGGGTCCTCTTTTCCTTATGAATTTGGAAATTGACCATAGCTTTTGCCTTTAGGTCCTCACCATGATTAACCTCTCTTTTTAAGATTTCCATTTCTTCCAATAAAATCTTATTCCCCCCCTTCTTTTTGGAGACTAGACCAGAGGTCAAATGATGTCACCAACCATTTCTTGTAGATTTTCCTCTACATACCAAACTATAAGGGTGCATTCAACAACCACATCCTTCGGTTGTTCTCTTATAAATTCTACTTAACTATTGCCTTCAGTTCAACCTTATTATGTGGGCATACCAATCCAATATCATATTATTTAAATATGCTCTCCAATTATTTCACCATTCCAAATTTTGCTGATTTCCTTTGTTGTAGATCTAAATAATTGTGAAATCCACGGAATTCTTCCTCAAAAGTTATATCACTCATCTGATTTTACACTACCTATGTCACATGTGTTTCAATAGTTTTACTTTCATTCCTTTTCCTTGTTACAACCATGAAACCCTTTTGATTGGTTTGAATGCCATTCTTAATTAACAAATATGGTCTATTGAATGTTTTTATAGTTCCTTTTATTTCCTTCTTCAAACTATTTCTAGGGCCCTCTTTCCTGAAAGCTTATTTATGCAAGTTTTTAATTGTCACCACACCTTCCTTTCCCCCAAAGTCTAGTGAATGCCTTGTACAAACAATTTGAGTAAAAAATGCCTTGCATTTTTTGAGTAGGTGCACTAAATATGCACAAAAATGGTCAAACACAAATTTTTATTTTAACGATAAGGTTTCTTGGATTTTGGGGAGTTGAGAGGTATGTAGCACCCCCCCCACCCACCCTTCCCCTTCACAATAATGTGTCTGGGATTATGGGGAGTTGGTAAGTAAAAATCAAACAAATTTTTTTCTTGAATTTGTGGGAGGTAGGAGGTGGGAAGTAACAACTAGCAACCTACACCCATTTTTTGTTTGGAACTTAAACAACCTACAACATATGACTAGTTGGTTTATTATGGAATTTCAACCCATAACCCAAGAATTTTGGAGATTGCCACCAACATGCATCAACTTCACTAAATTCACCCCACTTGCAATTCCATGAAACCTTTTGACTACATGATTGCCTATGAAAGCAACCATTTTGGATGTAGTCATGAAAACTTGTGGACTTTAGTTAAAGTATGTTATCAATGTAATCCCAATCTCAAAGGCAATGCTTAAAAGATGCAATCAAATTTTGAATGTTTGAAAAGCACAATTGAAAAAATTTCTCCATCATTTGGTTGAGTTTTTCACCCTTCAAATGTTCAATTGACTACACCAAAACTTGACATTTATGAATAAAACAAATATGATTAACGACCATTTCTAGTCATACAATCATATATGCCATTTTTTGTGCCCAATTCTAGTCTTGTAACCATGGATATGACTACATAACTAAAAGTTTTCATGAATACGATTACGTGACTAAAAATCTTCTTCATGAACACCATATAATTATTTAATAATATACAATTTGAAACATTAAATACTTATGAATTAAAAGGGAAAAAAATTAGAAGGTAAACATACATACTTAGTAAACATATTATAAACTAATCATGTAGTCATGAATGGCATTTACAATTACAAACCCAATCATGGGTGTAGTCATATTTGCCATGTTTTGGCATAGTGATTGGTGCATCACCATCCTCATTGAATAGTTGTTGAACTAGGAACATTTTTTGGTGGCCAATGCAATCACATAATTCTTAATGTCAAGTGTACATGATTTTTTTCCTTGGACTAATATCATGATATCTTGGAAAGTATCCTTATCCATGCCATCTACAACAAGGTGATCATGGTTTCCAAGATGTATGGTGGCTTTTGAAAGGGTATTTTGCTTGTGGACAACATAATACATATGGCATATGTAATTTTGTAAATAAAATGTGTGATATCATAAAATTTGTGGACTGGAACCGTAGGGAAGAATTGACCTGCAACCAAAACTTGAAACAAGTCACCCATCCAAAGCAACCTCATTGCAAGCACCCTTGTAAAGAAAATGATTAGATGTTATTACAAGCACCCCAAACATTAAATGGTCTTAAATCCAAGCCCATAATTATTTTTTGTATGTTTGTCATCTTTATTTTGGTCCAAACATGACTGTCATATTTCCCATCCATTCCTCGCATCTATCCTAAATGCCCAATTGAGTCCCAAAAGGGAAGAATTTCAAAAAGAACTTTTCCATCGAATTTCATGGGAAGGTAGGGTACAAATTCTATTTTGATGTTTTGTAGTTCAAGGACCTCAATTCCATTGATGCATGTGTTATTTAAGACATGGCTTTGAGGTAGGGGAAGACATTCCTAATAAAGGACACACCTATAGTTGAAGCTTTCATAAGGGGCTCACTCGTTTCACATTTTGGAAATTTGAATGATTTGATGCTAATGGCACATGGGAATCAACAAATCTAGTGCATAACAATTGATTCACATCCTTGTCAAAAGAGTTTGACAAATCGATAAACCTTGCTTCTAGATGAAATGATGATGATACATGATTCACCAAGATTGGTTTTTTTTTCACCTCCACAACATGGTCTATCTTGTTGGCCACTAAAATGCCAGTTGTCAAAGTGAAAATGGTATTTTAATTTTTTTATCACATTGTCACCATCAATTTTGTACCTACCAGCATTGACCATCCAATGAATTCTTGATGGCCCATAGACCAAAACCTAATAAATAGAACCCACAACAAGATTGTTGTCATTGTAAATGTCTTTGGAAAGGTTTAACAAATTAAGTTGGTACCCAAACATGTGGCAAGACATTTTTCGCTAATTTTTGCAACTCCAAAATCACCAATCAAAATCTTGTATATCAAACTTATTGTCAAAATGGAATGTTGCCGTCTAAAAATCCAAGCTAACCAAAATTGAATGGGAAACTTTGAAGATGATTGTTAAACAAACTTTCAAAAAGAATTGTTCTCAAAAAGAAAGATGAAAGACCTTTGGCAAACAAAAAACACAAGGAGAAGAAACATGAAATGGGGAAAAAAGGATTTCAAATGAACAAGATGGGTGTGTGTTAGTGGGCTTCAATTGGTTTTGTGAATCTTTTCGGTTGAATATCAAATAAGGGTTGGGCAATAATGTAGTCACAAAGAGGATCAATTAAAGGGTTTAAAGCTAACAAGGTGGGTGCATTGGTGATCGGAGGAACTATGATATTTTGGGATAAATACGGAAGTTGAAGTTAAATATGTCATATCTATAATAGGCTATAATGTTTGTTTTCTTCTTCCTTCCATGTAAATATAAAGATATTAGAAAAAACATACTTGAAATCGCCTAAAACATATAATTATATTCCATTAATAGAAATGTGTAGGGACACATATTTAGTCTTTTTGATACCTTAGTGAAAGAACAAGTTAGTTTTTAAATGTTGGGAAGGCAAGTGAAGATGAAATGTGAAATCTAGTTATGGAATGTATACATAGATATTATAAAAGAAAATAATTACTATTGAATTGCAATGAGTTCATTAATAGTTTTATGTGTGAAAGAGGCATTAAAAGAATGTGGGGTGTAAGAAAATAATGAAGGAATGAACTATCTGATTTTGATAAAATAATTATAAAAACATCACATAAGGTAATCCATTTGGGTAAGCAAAGGAATTAAGGTTTTGTGATTGAAAAATGCAAGGAGTGAGAAGTACACATTATGATAAATGAAATTAATTCATTTTTTACATTGAAAGAAAATTGGTTAATATTGTGGTGCCAACTAGTTAATACAATGTTGTTAGGATCAAATTTTTTGCTTAAATTGAAAATCAATGAGGGAAAATAAACTATGTGAATGTTTAGGTAAGTTAATGTTATAATGTTGTTGGAAGGAGGTAGAGCAATGCATTAGTGTTGAAACAAATTCCATCATGTTACTTGGAATGTCCTATTTAGGCCCATGCAATTAGAAGTTGTTATCAATAATGAAAGGCACTTTTACAAAAACAATATCCACATAAAGGTATCCATACATCAACATAGTTTACATAGAATTAATTTTGGACATTCTAAGAATATTATATTGGATCATGTCAAATAAAAAATGATTTTGGGTACCAATCAACAAAAATAGGTCTATCAAAAATTGGCAATTTTGGATAAAACATAAGAGGAGGTTGAAAGTAGTGTTAGATATATTGAAGGAATTAACATGTTAGCAACAAAAATACTAAATGAAAATTGGGAAACTATTGATCCATCAAATTATAAGATTTCATCTTTCGTGAATGTAATTAATATGATTTTTTTTATTAAGATAGGCTTGAAATGACAAGGAGGGGAAAACAAATGAATGCACTATGAATATTTCATCAAAATAAAAAACTAGTTGTCATGGAGGGGAGGGAAAAAAACCAAACATTACCTTTTAAGTAAAAATGTTTGGCCAAATACAATGAGTTGAAAATTTAGTAGATTGTGAAAAGTGACAAAAATTACGATTTTTTTTAGGAATTTTCCATGGAAATAACAAGAAGGTACCAAACATTTAACAAGGTGGAAATAATGATGGCATCTGCCAACCATTGTTTTTACATATCTTTTTACAATAGATAAATGGAGATAAGGTCTACCCAATTTGAATGGGTTGAAAATAATGAGCTATGTTGGTAATTACCGATTTTTCCAAAATTTTATTATTGTTAAAATAGGAATAAGTCAAGGAAATTACCACGGTTATTTTTAGTGGTAATGGAACATAAATTATCTATGTGGAGTTTAAAGATTATGAAAGTATGGATGAAACAAGTGTTAAAATATGATATTTTGGGGGAAACATGGTGGAGATTTAGTTAACTACAAACATGATTAGGGTTTATATTAATTTTTTGATTATCTTTGTAAGGAAAAATGTCAATGAAACCAAAATAAAAATGTTTATGCATGGAAATGGTAGTGGATGTGATTTGGTGAAATAGATGTGGCTTAGTGGGGACCTCCAAACATCTTAGACAATGAACTTGATCATGTGAAATGTGTCAAGAGATGGATGACCTTTGATGGTCATGTGCATGATCCAATTTATTGTAAAGTGATGATAATTGCCAATTTTGACATGCAATTTAAAGACACAGACATTCAATGTGTTTTGTGGTGGAAATTAAAGAAGGTGATGGTGAAGAAAGGTGTTTTTAATCCAAACTTTAAGAGCTTCATGGCTGACATTGTTCAAGCCAATTAAAATGTAGTGTGAATCATCTAGATGGTAATGGGCATCCAAGTGAAGTAATGATTGATAGGGAACAAACCTGTTATTTCCATTAGATCGATCCACAAACATACACACAAAGTAGTAAATCAAGCCTGTGATGCAAAAACCACACAAGGCATTGTGCTATGAATACAAGAATGCTGCATTAGTGAAATAAACATATGTTTAGTATGCAACCATCTAGTGTTGGTGGTATTCCTAAAGGGCTATTGATGGAGTTAAACTTCAAAAGTTGGAGAATTTGTTTAGTTTTTGGCACTTTTGTGTCAAATAATGGGGAGGATTTATGATACATGCAAGGTTTTCATCCCTCTCATACATTTTTCATTCCATCCCATTTCTCTACATGGTAGAATTCATTTGAAAAAAAATTAACAGACACATATTTTGTTTTGTAGAAATTCGTTTGAAAAGAACTTGTGAACATGCCCACGTGTAAGTTGTTAAAAATAGTGCACAACATATGGTTTCAACAATTAAGGAAAAAGGGAACTTACTTGTATTTTATAACATCTTACGACTATGTTTGAGTTTTCAAGCAAATGACATTGTATTACCACTTCAAGAAGGGTGGCCAATTCAATCAAGGGCTTACACAAGTAGAAATCAGCCAAATTGTAACCACCTATTTTGCAACTACATGTGATTAGTTGTCATTTGTGACTACCTTTGGGAGTATTTGCAACTATGGGATTAAATTGACCATTTTTGTAACTTTGGTGCGACTAAGTTGCGACTAATTTTGCATTGATCCATTGATCTGGATGATTTAAAAACCTATCTTCATCCATGAATAAAGTGATATGTCCCATTAATCGCATTTCCCCAACCAATTAGTTGCACACCTAAACATAATATAGGTGCATTAAGGGTATTTCTATATGTATGTATTAAAATTATATTTTACATGAATTATACATATAATACAAATATATTAATATATGTATGTGTATTGTAGGTATTTAAAAAAATATATTATATGTATAATATGAGCATATTAAGGGTATATCCAATATGATATATTAATGTAATGTAATTTCATTAGCTTTTTAAAGGTTTATATCCAATGAATTTTCACATTGGCTAAAATTAAATTAGGAAAAATAATAATTTTTTCTTTGAGTGTAATTTCAATATAATGGTAAAAAAAAAGGAAAATTTTGTTAGAGTCCAACCAACATAAGTCAATACAACTACTTCAGCCCTATTTATATCTATTGTTTATTTTTCCTAAGATCATTTGGGGTTGGTTGTTACATTATAATGTGAGTTTGTGAGATAAAAAACAAAAACTTTCACTCCTACAATGCACAATTGCTTTATCAACAAAACTCATAATGATTTTATTTGTCCAACCACTGCACAACTAAAATGTTTGATGAGAACTTCATCAACAAACTCATTCCACGATTTGAAAGATTAGAGAACCTTCTTAGTCACACAATCCTACATTTCTTTTTTTCCCCTTTCCACTTTGACATGTGATCATACCCAAGTTTAATTATGAATACTCTTTGTAATTGCAATAGATTTGGATTCAACTGGAATTTTTTCACCTACCCCACTTGTCCTACTATTACAATTTTGAAAATTAGCCATGTTATTGAATTTCCCAACAACTTTGTGAGAAGTTCCACTGTGAATCTTGTCTTTAGGTTGATGTGGACATAGTTAAATCTCCAACTTTGATTGCAACACCCATTGTATATACTAAAGGTGATGTAGCTATCAAATACCCTCAATTGTAGCCCTTGCATAAACCAAACAATAAATAAAATTATGAACTTGAATCATTTCCATATTGTGGGTAACTTAGAACCAATGTGGTGTAATCTCATGTCCACACATTTCTTGCACCAAACACTCACCATAATCAGATTTTCTCACATGCATTAGTTGTACCAAAAACACAAGTTAAACACATTAACCCAACATAGAGGTATATAATGAATATGATATTTGTGAAAACATAGACAATGAATAAAAAATCAAGGTTGTGATATGGAACAAACCTCGTACAATGAAAGGCATGGCAGCCTATGGTTTCACTATAGAAAGTTAATCCCTTGATGGTCATTTCAATTGGGGGCATACACAAATAACCTTGCATCGCATATCCACTACATGTAACCAACATGCCTCTATGGCTAAGACATATTAGTGTTTGATTGCCTGAAACATTCACACATACGTCTAAGTAAAGCATGTGACCTTGTGTACATCAAAGTAAGGTGAGATTACTATTACACAACAAAGCCAAAATTTTGCCAATGTGGGAAGATTGTTATCCATTAGCCTAGGTGGATTACTTTATATAGTTGCAATATATTCGGTCCTAATTCATGGGCCATGACACTTACATGCATGAAAGTCATTAATATATGACAAGGAGCAATGGTCATTATGGTTACTTAACCACTTGACAATGCAAAGGCAATGATACGAGTGTGTAGCACCATTTGACATTGGGAATGGAGAAGTACTCGCAAAACTTGTAGGATCAAAACTTGCAAATGTTTGTTTTAGTTGAGCCTTTTATTCTCCGTGTTCAAGCACTTGAAACTAATTCAGTCTCTTTGAAACTTGAATGACTTGTTCCAATGCGCATGTCTTAATTGTAGTTTGCCTTAGCAAGTTAATCCATGTTTAATGTCCCTTGTTCATCTTGCACCAACCCCTTTCACAATACACCAATCTGTGTAAAAGACCAGGGGTTATGACATTTGGCTTTCCTTGAAAATTGGTTAGATGTAATTTATATGAAGTATATCCCATTAACAACTTGTCCATTACCAAATAAAGAGAAAAATAGAAAGATTATCCTCATTACATTCTACTACAAGACATTATTATTAACTACCTGAACCAACAAAAAAAGACTAAGGCTTGAATACATATAAGTTTTGCAATGAAGTTTAAACAACCTCCCTATTAAGAATTAAAGTGTGTACAAACATTTAGTTTCTTAGCCTAAGTTGATAATGGAAATTAACTTGCTAATCATATGAGTTCATGCTACATACGGATAAAATCTACCAAAATTGTGCCATGGTACAAAAACATGGCCTTGTGTTTATGCACATATAGTATGGAAACTAGTGATAAATTCATTATAGATTGTAAATTCAAAACCTAACCCATTAACTATTCATTTCGTCTTTTACGAAAATTGACCTTTCCATACCAAACTATTACCCACTACATTTTACACCTTCAATTGAGGGGGATCATCATCGTCATTTGTCACAAGCAATGGAATATTGCCAGAACCTTCCATGGCTTCACCAAGTTGCACTTGAAACCACGTAGCTGCAATGGTAGTGCATGGTGCACACATGCTTGCCCAGCAATCCCTAATATTAGTCCTATTGCAATAATCACTTCTTTTGGTAGGATGAATCAAAAATAGCAAATCCCCCATTTGAAATTGCACATCCACAACAACATCTTGTACAACTTAACATTATCCCATATCAATATGAAACTAGTCTATTTGAACCCATTATGATAATTTTGATGTTTGAACCTCATTAAACCTATCAACCAATTATTGCCCAATCTCACCTTTTCTTCAACTCGTGATACCTTGTTTGCAATAGACTACGCCTGTGTGTTGACACCAATTGGGGTTACATGTATGGTCTTCCTTTTTTTATTCTACCATCACAACAATTCCCACTGACCCCACCACTAAATTATTGGTTAATGTTGGCTATTAGAACAACACTTGTTTGCCCAAATAACATCAAATCATCATGAGTCCCAAAATTATTGGCCAACCTAAGGCATACAAACCCACTTTTGTTTCACTTTTATCACATTTAATAGTTGTGGTCTTTATTTACATTGTTATGGCAAATTCCTAGGAGTTATTTTGAGAATAAATAAATTCCAAAATGGTGTTATGAACAATGTTGGCACACATGCTAGTACAACTTTGGATAGATCTCACTATTCACATCAGAAAGTTGCAAATTATTTGTTACCACATAAGTACAACTAAATGCTTGAACTGCTTATTGTTGTTATCGTGATGTTGATCTTGAAAATTAATGAAACATTGATAATACCTTTGTAATTTTGCTTGCATCTTACTATCCACGGGTACTACCATCTTTAATAGCATGCCCCCCCTTATGCTACTTAGGGTTTGAGGTTGTATCCATTTCTGTAATGTCTACCCCCATTGTAGCAATAGGATTTGCCCCAACTATTGAAATAGGGTTTGCCCTAAGTGTTCATGTTACTAGAGTTTCTTGCACATTTGTCAATCGTATATCATTCATCGCTAGATTTGTATTTGCTAAAATTTTTGCCATGACAAATTCAACAGTTGGATGCAACTGTTCAATGCCTCGAGCAATGGCTACGTCTAGGACCTTCTCAACATGGCCAATCATTTCTAGTAGCTATGTTTCAATTGCTTGAACTTGGGCATAAAAAACAACCAAATATGACCTTTGCCACAATTGCAAATAATTTCCCAACACTGAGCACCAGCTATTGAGTAATATTATTTGTTATCTCGCATGAATATACATTTCCACATCTATCTTTGCAGATTGTGGGCACTCACTTGATTTTGGTTGTTAATAAAGTCCAGCCTTGCAACTACCATTTCTAATAACGATGGGCTTCGATGATTCTCCATTCTCTGCAACCCAATAAAATCTCGAAACCTAATTACCCATTCATTATAAAAAGTTAGCAACAATATACACAAAAAATCAAAGATTAAAAAAAAGAAGGTTGAAAATGACATACTAATTTTACTTCAACCTATCTCTCCCCCCATGTCCATATTTACTAATGTTCATGATTGCACCTCTTGCATCTATTAATTGATCTGTCTTTTTCTTGGTCTCTTGTCCAGACTAATATGCCACCAAACTTGCCCATTGGTTTGTATCCACACCCATAGGGCATGTCATAGGCGCATTCCTATTATAACATTTTCTTAGTTAAACTCATTCAAATTTCATGAATCATCTTATGCAGTTTCTGAAATTACATGCACTCAGTTCATGATTGAAATATTCAAATAAATCATCTAATTGTTTACGGAGCTCACTCATGTCAACAGGATTTTTGTCACCTACCTTCCCAATATCCGTATTAAGGTAGCGTGGTACAAGCCTTCAAAGTGCATTATCCCATTCATTCTTTCCATCACATGCCCCATCTATTTTTCCATTTTTTGTCACCTCCACTTTGTAAGGTGGTAATCATGCCTTCCTTCCCTCTTCAACTTCACCTTCTACTGTCTTTTTTGCATACCTTTGGTCTGTTTGAATTTTTACCTTGGACTTGGCGATAGATTCCTCCACCTCTATACCCTTAATAGTTGTAGGAATGGTTGTTGACTGGGACCTTGCACATATTTGAACAAATGTTTGGCTTACCCTAACCCCATGGGCTTCTTGTGGTTGCATAAATTTGTTGCAACAAAATTCAAGCCCATGCCAATTTTGGGGTTGATTGTTCAAGCACGTACCTTGGGAATAATTTTGCCAATGTCCTTGACAACCTCCATGTCCTAGTTGCCTGTAATGACCAAACTGTGATGGGCATTCTTGTTGTCCGTAAGTTAATTTCCATGCTTGCCCACTATAACCTAATGTGAGGCCCCCTTATTTGTGGAGGAGCTATCCTTCTATTGGGACAAGCAAGCCAGCTCCCCTTTCACCCCTTTGTGAAGGGCTATTGTTGTAAACTCTCTTTACATTTGCCTTCTGCCCTGGCCAAATCCATGTACATGTTAGCAACTATTTCACCAAAAGCTTAAAAAAAGGCAACCATCCAATATAATGTAAATGGTGATCCATTCTATAACTGTAGGATTAAGAATGAATAAGATGTCTTGTAAAAAGTTACATCATTATCTTATTTATCCTTTAGTGTGTAACTTGTTGATAACAATGTATCAATGAATCCTAGTTAGGATAGATGAAAAAAAGTCAAATCAATATCCATGACATGGCAAAAAAAACCTTATGGTAAGTAAGCATTGTATTAGTTCATGCAAAAGACCAAACTTAACATAAGCAGAAAACATGGTAATAAGTTTGACAATGTCATTCCCAAAATACCCTACCATCAACTTATCATGGGTACATTTGTAGCAAGGTTCAAACTTGCTACTCAAATGAAGGAAATGACAACATTGCTTATGTTATGTTGTTAATGATGTAATCCTGTTGAAACTATGAACATCCCATACTCATGAAGTTGAGGAGATTTGGAATGTAAACTCATGTAAAAGCTCTTTATGCAATTTCATGCTAGAAAAGAAATATGAAAACAACATCACATTCCTTTGAACACAATGCTTGTATCATATTAGTGGATTCATACAAGACTTTTGAATAATTTAAGAGGTTTCAATGATCCAATAATGATATGAACTAGATCAAAACCATTGCAACACCACTTTTGCAAAAACAACCAAGGCAGACAATTATCAATTCACACATTAAAAGATGACAAGCAATGTTGTCACAATGACATTGTGACACATCTGTTATATTTAAAACAAAAACTCATATAAAACCCATAGCTAGTAATCTATTTGCATATAGATTGAATCAATTAGATTTAACAAACCATCTAATTAATACAACCATCTTTTGAATCTTCACACCAATTGATATAGTCACAAGCAATCAACGATACCTAACAATTTCAACAACCAACAAGGTTGGTGCAAGGAAGCCTTTCATAGACCATAGGAAGCCCTAACCAAACCAAAAAACTGTAGCAACAAAGATTACAAGTTCAATGGCTTGAGACATAATACACATGGGCAAAAGAAGCAAGAAATTCCTTCATCAACTTGTCTCAACTCATTTCTCATGTAAACGAAAACAAAATAGGGGTTTTCCAACATTAACATCGACAAGAATACATGCAAATGAGGATTGGTTTATTCACCTCCTTCATAGTGGATGTTGCAGCTTATGGTGTAACAACCTTTCTACTAACATCAATGTTTTCGTCCTCATCTTCTTCTACATTAAGAGTCTTTAACAAATACTGAGAGTTGGAGGTGTCCTGTCACTTTCTGTGGACGTCAATGCTAATGACCCCTCTTCTACGACCATGCTATTGTGTGGTCTCCCAATGGTGCACACATTTTTTTTTCATGCTTTTGCTTTTATAATCTTGTTTTCACAAAGATGGGTGGACTTATTCGACTTTTTCTTGGTGCACACCACATTTGAATTTCCCCTCCTACAATATGCCCCTAATATTGGGCTTCCATTGGTTCACAAGCACATTGGCACCTTTTGTTGAGGTAGTTTGGCAATTAATTTTAGCCCAAATTCAGACCATGCAAGTAGTAAGCTTTTAGGATGTGAATGACAATGTTCTGCATACATATATGTGATTGAAAAGAAACTCCATCATTATATTTTGAAGTATTTGTCAATTGCAACAAAACCAAAACAACAATAGTTTAAGTGGGTTCAAGAATCCCACACACTACATGTAAATACCCTTCAAAACACAAGCACTAATGCTTTAACATACCAAAGTTTGTCCAAAATCAAGTCCATGCACTTGGGATCATTTGATGCATGTTTGGGGACATCTTTCAGGATGCCAAGTCTTTATGAAACCCATATCATGTATATCCTAATATGTAGCAAATGCCTTTGAACATAATGACCATTGTAAATCAAACAATATAATTCATAATCTTTCAATATGTACATTGAAGATTCGATCCCAATGCTTGCATATAACTTATGCATGTGTTTTGGGATGTTCCATAGACTTGCAGGAAACAAGACTTCAATAAGGACCAACTCATGAAAAGGAATGCAATACATTATGTTAAGTTATCATTGTAATTATAGCTTCCCACTTGTTCTACAACTTCATATAGATGATAGCCACTTTGGGAATTGATAAAAATTCTTTACAAAAATCATGTCATAGTTTCCAACTTTGTATTGAACATGTAAGGTGTTCCTTAGGGGTTAAATAGAGATAGGTGCCCTTGCTTTTGGAAGGGGTTATTAGTTCAAGTAAAAAAACATCATGCATAATTAGACCATGAATAATTTGTTCAACAATAACAATATGTCAAACACTTCAGATATTTGAGAATTATTCAAGTTATTCTAATTCAAATTATCACAATAATCATGTATTTTCAGAATAAAAATATTATTTCATGCACTTCAAGTGCATGATTATTATTTTTGTTTAAAAAGGTGCCTACTTAAATAAGAAACTTTGGTGCTCATGTGAAAAATAAACATGTCTAATGCTTCAATTATTATGCATGTTGAAACATTCACAAAATTATGATGTTTTGGAAAACATTATGCATAATTGGACCATGAATAATATGTCAAACAAGAACAATATGTCAAGTACTTTAAGTACTTGATAATTATTCATGTTGAATCATTTTGAATTCTCACAAAAATCATGTACATCTTAAACAAAAATATTATTTCATGCACTTCAGGTGCATGATAATTATTTTTGTTTAAAAGATGCCTACCCCAAAAAATAACTTTAGTGCCCATGTGGAAAACATACATGTTCAATCATGGCGGTGATTTTTTGGGAAAAAAAAAAAAAACAACATTTCAAACAAAAAAATGATAAAAATATGAATTTGATTCAACAATGATTATCATTATCTTTTCTAACTTTTCAAATGATTCAATATAATTTTTTTTTGGAAAAATGCCATACCATTTTGATTCCTTCCTTGGTTTTTCAATATACAATGAAGAACTTTATCTGCCCTGAACGTGAAAATTGCCTCATTTTTTGTTTCATATTTTATTTCAAATTTTGACAAACAAAACATTGTTCGACTATTTGTTCCCATTCCATTTTTTGGATTTTGTGATTAGGTTAAACATCAATGATTACCATTGAATGTAAAAAAATGATGAAATGAATTCAAATAACCAACATACCTTCACGTATCCATAATATGAAACATATATCAGCATCATCAACATCTACATGAATTTTCACTTCATAGTTTATGGTAAACACGAATGATGTGAATGGTGATTGGTCCACAAGACGACTTTCTCCATCATCAATATTCAACCTTTTCCTTTTACTCTCCAAACCTTCCATTGTCCTTGGAAAATTATTCCACAAGTGAGTGTGGATTTTTCTTGCAAAATTTGACGATTTCCTCCACTTGTGGACGTTGATGCACATATTTGCAAAGATCACCTGATGTAAGCATGTATGTATTAAAACTTGATTAAACATAAATTAATGCAAAAGTATGATAATGCATATTTGTCATATGCAAATTTTTTTTTTTGGTACACATTCTGTCTCCACCTAAACATGTTCATTTTAGAACTGTCCATATTAAGCCCTTGCTTACATTCATTTGCATTCAAATCCAACCAAGTTGTTTCCTTGCACAAATGACTACTTCAAGGTATGCAAAAGTTGGAATGAACATCACTATGCCATCACCAACATTTGGGTTCTACAAGTTGAGACCTATTGTGAGAATACCAGCGAAGTTCTAGAGCTTCTGTTTATAACTCATGCAAATTCTTGTTGCAAGATGCTTGCTGTTGGTGAAACAACTCTTTTGTAAATATTATGTTGGAAATAGCAAATGCAACTTCGAGTTGAAGACTCTGAGGTGAGCGAACAAGTGAGACAACTTGTTTGAGAATGTCCTTTAGCGATAATTGATTGAATGCAACTACTTTTCAAAACTTGCACACAAGAGAAAATGAAGATTGAGTATACATATGTCGGTTATAGTCTTCCAACGTTTGGGCTTGGTGTTGCTGCTAATGAGATGAGAGTTTTAGTATTACTGATTAGAGCTCATTTCAAAGCCACATAAAACAATAACAAAAATGTTGAAAAATGAAAGATCCGTGATGACAAATTGGAGCTTCTAAAATCAAATGTTGCTACTACACAAAATAGGTCTAGTTACAGAACACTGTTAGTTTACTACAAAAGAAAGAGAGCATTCCTAAGAAGCAACCTTAAACTAGGGTTATCCAGAGCTTGCAAAACCTATTTTAAGTTCCAGACAATGGCCGACCAAAAAGTGCACACAAGAAAGAAAAACCACATGTGTGCACACACGAAGTAGTTGAACTTGGATTTCTACTATAAGTTCCATCTCAGAGGTCTACAAAAAACCACTAAAGACTCCAATATTGAAGTTTCACTTCTAAACCAAAACCACTAAAGAAGTCGTAAACTACCACCAATACATGGGTGACAATAATAATAAAACTTTCACACTCTCAATTCACAAGTTGTTGTATTCACAAAGTTGCGCTTGTCTTCTTTCTCAAATGACAAAAAAGTAGATGATTTCAAAAAACACTTGATGTCGAGGTGTAGGTTCTAGAAACTTCTTGGTCAGATTATGTGGCTCAAATTTATGACCCCCATTGCAAAACACGAAGAAAAAACATGTACCGACAAAACGTGAAGGAAAAGCAAGGTACACTTGCGAGAGAAAAAAACGAACATGACACTTACAAAACAACCAAAACAAATTGTAGAAGCCTAAAGCAACAACAACGACCCTTTAACAAAACAACACAAGTCCAAAAGAAAAATATGAGAAAAGGGGGGAAGCAAGAGAGAAGAGAGAAAGAGAAGGGAAGGAGAAGGCTAAACCATGGTTCGATCCCCGACATTAATTGCCACTAAGCTTTGGCTCAAAAGTAAACCTAGGTAGGAAAAATCATCCATCAAACTTGCCTAGTGAATGACTATCATCCATCTTTCTTTCTCCCTCCTTCCTCTCGTAATCCATTGTAATCCATCCTTGGATATTGTTTCATCCATGATGGAAAACATTGTAGTAAAATAACCCTATCTAGGAAAACTCATCCATCAGACTTGCCTAATAAATCTCTCTCTCCCTCCTCCAAATCCATCCCCCACATATCTTCTCATCCACGATGTAGTTCGCACTAATGGAAATCGTTTTCAGTGCACATGTGGGATGGATGGACCAGTTGGATGGGTGATCATATATTGTAGTTCTGGTCTTTTGGAAATCATATATATATGGATCCATACTTCTCAAGAAACGTACATGAAACAAAAACAAAACAAATGACATCTACGACTCTACGACTCTTGCAGAACTGGAAACTAGAGCTTCAAAGCCGCTGCTTGAGTCCTAAACCTCTCTGTCTCTCTCCTGCGTGCTCATCACGTGAAAGCCTGGATTGATTTATTCTACTAAATTAGTTGCAGATTATACATGAGTGCCACACCCAATACCAGCAGGCAAACAAGAACAAGAACAACAAGCAACAGTCTAAGATCATATAATTTTGCAACTCCACGACAACGTGCTTTACTTGGTCACAAGCTGCTGTCCACACAAGTACAAATTTATGAGCGAGAGGGAGAGAGAGTCGACACATGCACACACACATGTAATAACAGAGCTCCAGAAACTTACCAGCTGTTTATAATTTCGTTTCTTCTCTCACATGAGCAGCTGCAGGCGCCACAGCTACAATGAAAACAGCACTATTAAAAGCTCGATGTGTAGACCATCTCTCTCTCTCTCTCTCTTGCTTGCTTTCTTGCTTTCTTTCTGTCCATGTGTCTGTCTGTCACAAACAAGCCATGAGTAGAGCAGGAGCAGCTACTGCTATCAGCACAAACTCGAAAGTAGCCCAGGTCTGATATAGGTTCTTTTTGTCAATTTTTGCTCCCCAAACACGAGAGCAACTGACTGTCTGATCTATGATCTCTGGCAATCAATAATATGTTGATTCCCTGTCATCAGGATCATTGATTGCATTGTCTATCGTGACAGGAAACTGAAGATCTTTTCGCAGACTCTTGGAGGGTTCAATTACTCTCCCTTTCTCCAGATGACAGCCAGGAAGCAAGCGCTGGCGCAAGCTGACAACAGACATCGTCAGCTGCTTGGCGCAGACACCAATAATCAAATGCCAAAATGAAGGCGTAAGTAGAAAAGCACCCAACACTGTTTAGAGAGGACCCTGCAGCCCCAGCTGTATTTATAAGCCCTCCTCTATCTGTTCATTTTTTGCTTCAAAAAATGGCCTGACTGCAATAACTCTATAACTGTCTCTCGATTGTTTTTAATATACCAACACAATAATATATATACACCATAAATATCTATCTATCCTTTGCACTTCCTTACACACTAATTATAAATATTTTGAAAAGTTCGGCTTTTTTTTTTTTTTTTTTTTTTTTT
>Ga0116231_10005457_pt1 | contig 25033 bp, 14 predicted proteins | sample S1TSphgellanicum_2_FD_89695 | JGI IMG/M metagenome (GOLD analysis project Ga0116231, IMG submission 89695) | Host-associated microbial communities from peat moss isolated from Minnesota, USA - S1T2_Fd - Sphagnum magellanicum MG | ecosystem: Host-associated > Plants > Peat moss > Unclassified... | reverse complement strand
TGAATGAAAAAAGCTTGACCTTTATGAAATGGTCAAACTTGAAAATAAAATTGGATTATTCTAAACCTACTTATATAACCTAAACCTAGCTATTTTTCAATCTACTTACATACCTAAATAAACCTACTTACTTAATAGGTTTAATTATTATCTACCTACCTAAGCACCACGTGTCAACATTTTATTAGCCATAAATTAAATGATTTAGATTTCATTAATTAATATTTAAAATTTTAAAAATAGGTGAACCTTGATTGCCACGTGTCACCATATAATTGGTGTTAAAAATATTAAACACGTGTCAAATGGTCAATGAACGTTCCATGGTGTGCCATGTGTCATCATCCTAGTGGCAAAAACTTTAATGATTAAGATTAATCTAATGAATTTTTTATTTTGAAAACACAAAAAAATGAAATAATGACATGTGTCCACAAGTTAGTTGTCTAATTTTTAAACATGTGTCATATTTTCATTAGTTGTATGTAGTTGTAAGGAAAGTTGCACATAAGGTGCAACTACATTAGATTGGTATATATGTATGAACATGTATACTAACACTGTATATACATGTTGCATACATACTGTCGCATGCAACTGCATGTCCCATGCAACTTGTCTTATGCAACTACACAAGTCTGCAGTTGCATGTGTCGCATGCAACTGAATTTTAGTTGCATACGACAGTTGCAAAACCCAAAATTTCTAGTAGTGTCTATCAGATATCCTACCATTATATCTATCATTTATCAAAGGGAAAAGGTACAATATTTTAGCAACAAAAATGTTATTACATTGGTGTGAGCAAAGAAGGGGTATAAAGTAGATTGGGCACAAATTATATTCAATAGTCTATGTAGTGAATTAGATAGGTGGTATAAGTATGTTAAGGAGAATAAGAAAAATACCTGTCAATATGCCTTGGTATTGACAAAAATCTTTCAGTATTTGTTTGTGCATCAAAAGGATAATCCATAGAAACCACCGACCAAGGTTAAAAGAACTAGGGAGGAAATGTAGACAACACTAGAAAACAAAAAGAAAGTTGCAATAGATTTTCGAAGAAGTGCTCTCAAGAGGAAGAATAGAGTTGAAGAAGGAAGAGCCTTAAGTTTAAGATTGAAAAGGGAACAAGAGAGCATTGATTTGAAGGCATCGAAAATGATGAAGGGTAGATTGGAACCATCTATAATGCCAACAATGGAAAGGGTAGTGCTAATAGTGGTACTGGTAGTTAGACAAACTACAGCAATACCACAAATGACATCTCCATAGGAAAGACAGCCAAGGGAGCGGAGGCATGAGATACCACAAATGACATCACCATAGGAGAGACAACTAAAGGAGCAAAGCCAGGGAGTTAAGAAGGAACATGACATAAGGTTTCAAGAGGGTAAAGAACATTTGCACTTTGAAAGGGATGTATGTGAAGATTAGATGGAAATCATTGCAAGTCCAAAACATTTTCAACATTTACAACAACATTTGCAACAACAACAATAGCAGACATAGGAAGGTCTACATCCTATTGAATTGTAGACGGAGATAGTGTTAACACAACCTACTTTTGAAAAGCTTAGACTAGCACAACTATAGGTACCACCTAATAGGTCAAAATCTACAAAGGGATTCCCATTTGAATTTGAACTAGGGAAAAGAACGGTATATATAGGAACTAAGATCATATGTAGAAGGATTTGGAAATCCTATGACATAAACAAGTACACCAATGTCTGTGTAGGAGGTAGTTGTAGAAGTAATGAAAGTAGATAAACTAAATTATTTCAGACCATGCCAATTGTGAATATGAATATGGGGAATTTAACTCTAGAGGTGAACATTTTGACTATGGGGGAGAAGGAAAAGGTAGTGTTACAGGAGGAATTGGATAAGTAGAGAGATGTCTAAAAAGGCCATAAGCATAATGTGGAAATTTAGAGGAAGAACAGGGCATAGGTTGAGCAAAAACATAAAGTGCTCATTAAGAAATTATAGGATGAGAATGAGTAGCTCAAGGGTACCATAGCATGGTTGAAGTCATAGGATGAAGAACTGCAAAATTTTAAGCAAAAGGCTAAAATCTGGGAAACTATAGAAAGCAAGTGGACAAAGGCATTGTCTTTTCATAAAAGACAACAAGAGGCTTTGGATAGTTAGGTGAAAGCATTAACTAAAGAAAAGAAGGAGAAGGATAATGTTCTAACAGACTTGGAATTGATAAATCTTAAAAATGAATCTTTGTTGCAATCTTAGGAGTTTAGAAGAAAGACAACATAGGAAGAAAGAGAGCAATTAATGGAGGACAAGAAGGAATATCAAAGAACTCTACAGCACTTGTAAGCACAGTTGTAGAGGGCACAAGAACAAAGGAAGAGTTTAGATCTAACTAGTATCAAGAAAAGATTAAAGGATTATGAATAGATGCTGTAATATAATACCCTGATGAGGACAAAAAACAAAATGGACTCTAAGGTAAAATCTAAGGAATGGTGGGAGGTTGCAAAGGAATATTTTATAAAGGAATTAGAGAAGAATCTAATTCAGCATAGAGCTGATGAAATAATTTTGAGGTACAAATTGGAAGCTTATCAAAAGAATTTTCCAGATTTCATCTATGGCTGTCCAATAAGTATAGAGGTATCAAGCCAAGATGAAGAAACAAAAGTAGGGCCTAGTGGAACAACTTAGGAGGAGGAAATACAAACTAAGGAATCATAGGACCTTCGAAGTGGAGTAGCTGAGAAGGAGGAGGTACAACCAGAAATACCACAAGACCTTAGAAGAAGGGGTTAGGAAGAAAAAGAGTGAGAAGGAATTTAGGAATAGGAAAAAGTGGAGGCTATTTTAGCACTAGAAGAAGAAATATCCAAGATACAACATCTAACAATAGAACCACAAATTGAATTAATGGGGGAGGAGATCAAAACTACAGAGCAAAACATAAATATAAAACCACTAATTTTTGTGTAAATTGGGATTATAGATCTGTAGTAGGGAAACGAATGTTTGAAAGGATATAAAATACTTTCATTTCATTTCTGTCATTTTACAAGGATTTCGAAGACAAAATCCAAAGTATAGAGAGGGTAATGTTAAAGGGGTAGGATGAATATGTGATTTTGGATGAACAAGGCAATTAGGATAGGGATTGATTAAGGAACTTTGTTAATTTGAATTTTGAATTCTTGTTGTTTTGATCATAATGATGTGACTTGGGATAGTTCAAAAGGTTAGAGTTCTAGAAAATAGGAGAAGAAGGAAAAGAAGAGGGAAAAAAGGAGACATAGAGTTGAGAGAAGAGTAGGAGGAACTAAAGGTACTTGCAATAGAAAACCATAAATCTTGTTTTAATATAGCACAAATTTTAAATGTTGTTTCAATTTTTTCCTAGCAAAACATGGGATTATGTTGTAATTTAGATTCATGTTTTTAGTAATACAAAGAAGTGTAGATTTCTACAGTGAATTCTATGTTCATCTTTTGTGTGAATTTTTTGTAGTGTTAGATTATGATGAAATGAATTTTAAAAAAAAATTTGGAGTTTTTTACAATGTATTTTGAAGTGCAAATTCTGGTTATATGCAATAACCATGAATTTGATGTTGGAATGAATGGTAGTGTTAAATTTGTTGAGATTTAAGACAAAAGTAGTGAACATATGCATGTGAAATGTAAATATGTTGTGACAGTAGTGTGAAATATTTTATAGGAATTTTAATTTCACTTCTACCAAACTGATTATTACTTGTAGTGCTATTGTTGTTTATTAGCCCCTAATAATGAAGAACATGTAGTTGGGATTTTTTTCCATGGCCTCCTTGGAATTGTTCGTTTGGGTTTTCCAAATTAATCGATGTCGCATACATTGGCAATTTCCATTAAGTTTTCCACTGCATCATGAATTTGATTTTGATCTCTGTCAAGTGGTTCTTGCATAGGGGCCAACAACAAATTCTTAATGGGGCAAAGTTGAATTTTTCAATTGGTAATGGCATGCCTTTGACTACATTATATCTAAAGGAAAATAGTTGTCGAACTTTGATGCAAAGGCCTTGTCAATTTGCAACACATTCAACTAGATCAAAACCTTTTGGGTTCTTATGCTCGACAATGTCATTGATTAAAGTGTCCCAAACTTTGGTTTTTTTTTTCTCCTTCTTCGCCTTCTTTGGCTTCCTCTTTGTTACAGAACTTTCCACAATTGTTGTTGTGTTTTACTACGGTACTACAATTTTATTTTTTTTAGCTTTCAAACGCAACTAGTTAAGGACCTCATTAAAAGTTACTCTAATGTTTCACCTTGAACCCTGCTTTCAAACTCTTTGGGAAGTTCAATTCATTTGACAACAGTTTTTCGTCACATAGAATTTTTGCAAGTCGTCTAAGGTCACTATTGGGGTCATTAATAAGCACCAACACCTTCAATTTGTCCTCCTCACACTCAAGCAACTTGCAAATTGATACATTTTTCACGTAATTGTTGTTTCATGTCTTCATGTAAATGAACTGAAATTGAACGTCGTCCTTTGTGCATAAGCATGCTCCCCATGCAATGACTTTTGAATGTAGAAGCCATATTCCAATATCTGCTTGTGGGTAGTTTGGATCTTTTCCCATGTAGGTGCTTAGGACTTTATTCAAAAGCCTTATTGTGTAGTCAATTCATTTCTTCCTATAAGATCATACTTGAAGACTTAGAATTTATTTCAACACCCAACTTTCGATGCATATAAAAGCATTAGGTCTAGAATCACAAATTGAGAGTTGGGTGGCCATCCGATTTTCGACTATTGTAGTGAAACATGGTTGACATCTACGTGAAATGCGGATTTTGATGCATGTAGGATATTAGTTTGAGAATCAAGTGGCCACCTAATTCTAGTTGCATGTAAGACCACTTTGGTTTAAAATTGGATGACCACCCAATTTGTAGTTTAGTTAGATAAGGAATAATGGGTCAAGAATTGAGTGGCCACCCAATTCACGGGGTAGGTAGAAGGCTTCAATCAAATATGGGGTTGTTACCCAATTCTTGACATAAGTAGCGTTTTAAAATCAGGTATCCACCTGCTTTCGAACAAAAGGCATTGGTCAAGAATCGGGTGGTCGCCTGATTCTTGACTTAAGCAAGGTTCAGTGGGTTGAGAGTCAAGTGGCCACCTAATTTTCAACTGAAGTAGGAAAGCTTGGGTTTTTAATTAAGTGGTCGTTCAATTCTAAACTTAAGTAAAGTTGTCTGAATCAAGAATCGAGCAACCACCCAACTATGAAGGGAGGTAGGAAGGTGAATTAACTTATTGTCTAATTATGTTGGAATAGGTTGTTTGAGGATATAGTGGCCACTTGGGATTTAGCCAAGAAGTATGTTGGGGCTTTGAATCAAGTGGCCACCTGATTCTCAACCAGAATTATGGTTTGAAAATTGGGTGGACACCTGATTTTCAAGCACAATGGTGAACATTTTCCTTGTGGTCTCTATGAAGGATTGAGTGGCTGCCCAATTCATAGTGTCCAAATGTCATTACACATTAAACATTAATCACTAATCACTAATCTTGGATCAGTTCTCATTAATGATAAGGTTCAAGTCATTAATTTTAACTCATTAATGATTAACTAATATTTATTAATGACGACATTAAGTTTAGGTTTTAGGTTTCTAAGATTTGAATACCTATTTGGTGGTGTCTTTGCCATGGCTGCTCAAAGTGGATCTTGTTGTTTATGCCGACCGGATGTGTGTTTCTTGGAATTTCAACTTTAAACATTATTTTGAAACAAATAAAGAATGCAATGGATCGAATTAGGGCTAGAAATTTCATGGCTTTTCTTGTAGGAAAGTTCTATGTAATAAAGATGATGTTTATGTAAAATAGGACACAAGGAAGAAATCTGGAATTGAAAAGAAAATATTGTGATAATATAAGCAATTAGAGGCATGAAAACACAAAATTAAAATGGATAAGACTATAGTTAGATTAAATGCAGTTGTAAGCATAGAATGTGATGACACAACACTTAAATGACATAAACAAAAATGACACAATAGAATGTAGAGATTCAACAAACACAAGAACCTAGACAAAACATAGGAGGAACACGACACAAGAGAACAAAAACTTGAAAGTTCGGGATTGAGAACACATAATTTATAAGGACAAGATTGAAAAGAAACTAAATGTAGGGTGTTAGGACTCTACATGATAAACAAAATTGAATGAACTAAAGAAAGTAGAAACAAAATTGCATAGAAAGGAAGAGTGTTTCTAGGGTAGCAGGATAGTTAAAGAATGAACAAAGAGAAATCAAACAATGAGGTGAACATGGATATGAAACGAATGAAAAATGGAATTGGATCAAAAGGAGAATAGGTTGCCTTTCACAAATGAGAATTTGATTATACTCTTGAGTATTCTTGAGCCCAAGTTCAACTCAAAAAAATAGAAACATCGCAAGAACTTGTTGATAGAAAAAAACTAGAAGAAACTCTAGTGCATAGTCAGAGCTCTTGATGAATGCAACAATCAAATTCACAATGTGCAATAGAAATGATGTTAATTAGCACAAAGAAATGATTTATAACACATGAAATGCATGAAAAGACAACTGTTGGGAAATGCAAAAAGATAAGATGAAAAGGGAAGTGAAAATGCCAAAGTGAAAAGACAAAAAAAAACTTTAGGAATGACGATAGAAATTGAAAAGGTAAGACCCCAACGCCCTTGCCTCTTTGTTGCACCCATTTATCCATGCACCTTTTTGATTGAGATGTCAAAACGAAGTGTTACCATAATTTTGAATCAAGTCATCATCTTGTCACCCCAAATAAACGACCTTTTAAATTGAGCTACATAGGTAAATTTGAACCTACCTTACCAAGGTTTTTTTTTGGTGAATTATCACCAAATTGGAACCTGAAATTTTTTGAAAAATTTCTAAACTAAAATTTTTAAAATTTTAATATTGTCAAACTTTTTAAAGTTTAGTGCAACTTTCACTAAATTAGTCCAAAAAAATTGCACTAAAATTGCCATTTTGGCAATCTTAGAAACCTTAAAAAAAAAACCCTAACATACCTTACTCACTAGGTTTTTTTTTTCCCATATTTTTCAATGTCGGGTAAAATATTGTTAATGAAGGAATATGTTGTTTAAAGTGTTTTTTTCCCTTTATTATTTTTATCTTTTTATCTTACGTTTGGAGAAACCAAGTTTTTTTGGCTTTGTGTAACTAGATTTTTATTGGTGATTGCTAAAAATAACCATCTTGATAACAAAGTTTTAGATTTTTCCTCTCAATTTCAAGAAATAAGTCACAATTTTTATTAGTAAATCTTTTTTAGGATGATTACATTTGATGCTACCTCAAAAAATTGGAATAAATAAATAAATTGTATTATTAAGATCACTTTGACACTAGTTAACTTTTTTTTAGATATATTAGATACTTTTAATAAATTTTAGTACTTAAAAATTTGAAGGTTATTTTCAAACCCCTATATTGCATATTGATTAATTATTTTAAAAAAAATTGTTCCATAAATACTTTAATATTCCTAATGATTCCATATATTGTTTCATTATTATTTTTTAAAAATGATTGAAAGTGTCAAATTTTGAACTATTCAAAAAAAAAAAAATTTAGTGTCAAAGGGCTAAAATTCAATGTGAAGTTGATTGATTGTAAGTCAATTACTATAAAACCATAAACCCATTACACCCTACATTGTATGATCCCCTAAGCACTTAAACACTCAACCCTTTAATCACTCGAATGCATAACCTAAACCCCTAAACCCTACATTTTAAAACACTTTAAGCCTAACAAAATGTAGTACTAAACAATTAATTTGCTTAAACATGGACCTTCAACCATAAACCCTACAATGCATGACCTTAAAACAATCTAAATTGCATAGTAAAATGAAATGCCAAACAATTAGCTTAAAGCCTTAAACCCTTAAAGCTTGGAATGCGTGACTTCAAATGAATTTAATGTGCATAGTAAAGTGCAATGCATAATTATTAAATGGTTCCCAACCCTAAACTTACACCCTGAAGTAATGCTAAGTAATTAGTTCCAATCCATAAACCTCAAACCCTAAAACCCAAATACTTAAACCCTAAGCCTTAAATTCTAAACTCTAAAACCCTTGAAGGCTAAAATGCATGACCTCAATTCACTCTAACATTCCTAACAATGTGCAATGCCGAATAATTAGTTTCAATCCATAAATCTCAAACCCTAAACCTTAAACACTAAAACCTTAAACCCTATACTTTAAACTTGTAAATTTTGAACCCTTGAAGCCTAGAATTCATGACTTCAAACTCCCTTTAATATTCCTAGCAAAGTGTAATGCTAAATAAATAGTTCCAATCCATAAACCTCACATCCTAAACCCTAAACACCAAAACCTTATTTAATCCTAAACTATAAACTTGTATATCTTGAACCCTTGAACCCTAGAAAACATGACCTCAAACTCGCTCTAATATTCTTAGCAAAGTGCTGCCAAAAATTAGTTGTAATCCATAAACTTCAAGCCTTAAACCCTAAACTCTAAACTTGTTTATATTGATCAACCTTTGAAGCCTAGTAGAAAACATGACCTAAAACTCCAAATATTCTTGGCAATGTGCAATGCCAAGTAATTAGTTCCAATCCATAAACCTCAAGCCTTAAACCCTAAACCTTAAACTTTAAACTTGTAAATATTGAACCACCGAAGCCTAGAAAGCATGAACTCAAACTCACTCTAATATTCCTAACATTGTGCAATGCCAAGTAATTACTTCCAATCCACAAACCTCAAACCCTAAATCTTGAACTTGTAAATCTTAAACCTTTGAAGCCTAGAATGCATGACCTCAAACTAACTTTGTGTCAATGGAAGTTAATGTGTGAATGGAATGATCAATTTGTATTTTTTAATATAATTTTTTTTCAATAGGGGCTTACTTTGAAATTGTCAACTTGAATGTGCATATGATATATGTATTAATTATGCAATAATAATAATAATAATAATCTATGGATTGATGAAATTACCATATGGACTTTACAATTCAATATTATGAATTTATATGGACTTCAACATGGTCCAATCATTGATACTATAATTTTTAGAGACTTCATTTTAGTGTAACAATATACCAATAAAACCAGAATTTAAAGTTTTTCCAACATATCAATTGAAAGTTATTCCTAATTGGCTTTTTATTGGTTTTTGTTAATGAAAACAATTTGGGTTTTACAATACGTCCATATAACTTGGGTATATTTTTCATTTTGTGTTGGGTTTGTGCACATAAGTATAAAATAACTTTCACTACTAGGGCCAAGTAGAAAATTATTATTTGGAATGAATAAATGAAATGTTGTTCAATTGTGGTCCTTTCAAAGTGTAAAAAATATACAAAGGATAAGGACTTTGGGTGATGTATTTATTTTGTTTTTTAGTGAGCCACCTTAGCTTGCACACACCCTTTTAACTTTCTTAGCAACTTGCAATGCCAAATAATGAACCCTAATCCATAAACCTCAAACCCTAAACACCAAAAATCTTAAACCTTAAACTCTAAACTCTAAACTTGTAAATCTTGAACCCTAGAATGCATCCTCAAACTCATTTTTATCTTTCATAACAAAGTTGTGTAATTCCAAATAATTAGTTCCAATCAATAAACCTCAAACCTTAAACCCTGAACCCGAGTGTCATGGGCATAGAAAACTACAAGAGTAATGGATGGAAAGACAAATCTAAATTTAACAAAAAATGAAACAAGATATGTAACCCAAAACATGAACACAAAGGACATGGACAAAAACACAAGATGTGGAAGACAAATGCAAAATCAAATATTTATCATCTAAATTTACATGAAGACATGAATAAAAAAGGAACAAGACAAGGCTATGGTGCAAGATCATATATTAGATTGGTGTTGAATAGACTAAAAGTAATGAGGGGTCTTACTTCTATTTATACCCATGGGGGAACCTAATTCATGGAAGCTTCCATGGAGGCTTCCATGTGTGCACCAACCAAGGACGCTACCAAACTATGAGTTAATTAAAACTTAACTAAAAAACTTATGAGTAAACTAATATTTAATAAAAATTTAACTAAAAGTTATTAATTAAGAATGAACTAAAAGTTAACTAAGAATGAATTATGTTAATGCAAACATGATGATGTAAACATGATGCATGTGACATAATGTGGATGGATGTTGGCATCCGTGATACGTAGACTTGTAAATCTTGAACTTTCAAGCCTAAACACTAAAACCTTAAACCCTAGACTCTAAACTTTTAAATATTGATTCACTTTTGAAACCTAGTAGAAAACATGACTTGAAACTCATTATGATGTTCTTAGCACTGTGCAATGCCAAATAATTAGTTCCAATCCATAAACCTCAAACTTTAAACCCTAAACACCAAAACCCAAAACCTAAAACTCTAAACTTGTAAATGTTGAAGCCTTGAGGCCTTGAATGCATGACCTCAAACTCACATTATTTTTCCTAGCAAAGTGCAATGCCAAATAATTAGTTCCAATCCATAAACCTCAACCCTAAAACCCAAATATTGAAACCTTCAATTTTAAATTTTTAACTTAAAAACCTTTGAAGGCTAAAATGCATGACCTCAACTCACTCTAACATTCCTAGCAAAGTGTTATGCCTAATAATTAGTTCCAATCCATAAACTTCAAACCCTAAACCCTCAACACCAAAACCTTAAACCCTAAATCCTAAACTTGTAAATCTTAAACCCTTAAAGCCTAGAATGGATGACCTCAAACTCATTATAACATTCCTAGGTTAAATGATGTGCAATGCAAAATAAATAGTTGCAAACCTTGAACCCTAGTTCGAAAACCCTAAACCTTAAACATTCAACTTATAAATGTTAGTCCTTTAAAGTTTAAAATTTATGATTTCAAAAGATTCTAACTTGCTTAACAAAATGTAATGACAAATATGTAGTTCCAAACATTCAACCTTATTAAAGCCCTACACCTTTAATCCAAGTGGCCACTTTAAAATGCTATTAACATAAATAACACAAAAATATAATTGTGCATATTGTTGAATTTGTGCAATCATTTGAAAAGAAATATAATACATCAATTTTGATGTTGAAAGACAAAAACATATTTTAAAAAATGTATGTAAAGATGAAAACATATTATTAAAAACAATTAACTCCTATTTTAGATTACTTGTGATGGATTCTACTTTTGAATCCATTTTCAAAGTTATTGCATTTCTTGAACCATTTAACAACGTTTGATAATGCAACACATATAATTTTTTTCTTATAATTCAATTAATTTGAAATTGTGATGTAATATTATTCAGGCCATTGATTAAATATTATTCAATTTACATTTAATATAGAAAGGAAAACATTTGAACTTTCGTGAATATTTGAAACACTTCAAACCCTTCAAATTTATATCCCAATATGTCACCATTTCTAATAAATCACTAAAAATATACAAAATCCTAAAGATTTTACATTTTTTGTTCATGGTATACATGCCATATCTTTCAATGTGTGGTTGTGAAACATTTTCATGTCCATGAATGACCCTAATCAATGTTAATCATAACAATAAAAATGTGTATTATATATTTCAAACATATTTAAATAGAATAAAATTAAAATCAAATATTGCAAATATATCTTGAAAAATCTTTATTTCAAGCTAAATCTCCTCAAAAATTTTGTAGTCTAGATTAGAGTTTGTTTATTCAATTTTCTTGATTCACTATGGTGGTGAACATCCCTAGGTACATTTAAACTTAATTAGCAAAAAAATTATTTCAAAAATCTATGGAAACTGTAGTGACTAAGCAAAAATGTGGTGACACCCTCTCCAATCCTATAGTTTTTTAGTGAATTTTTCTTATTAAACAAGGAATTTATGACAAAATATTCCATTTCAAGAAAAACATTTCACCATCTAGCAAATTTTCCCCCAAAAAAAATGACTGGTCCAGATTTCCCCAGTTAGCAAAAATAAAAGTATTATATGGCAATTCCATAAGGTTGAAGTCTTAAGACCCCATTCAAGGTCTCAAAAGTGGAACATCTTTCAACAAGGGAGGTTTTCTAGAAGACATTTTTCCATCATTATTGGGAGAGTGGTTGCTCCACTAACTTTCATCATGATTCATAGGAATGGAAGAAAGTGCAGCATGAGAGAGCGGGAAAGACCAAAATGCTTGAGAGTGAAACATAAATTTGTTTTCAAAACTCAACAATGTGACATAGTTTAATGGCATTATTCCAAGCAGTTGTTTTTAGGGGAATTTTGAAGCTCAAAAGCATTTGTAAATCACCCAAGGATTTTGAAAATGAGGAAGGAGGTAGTTCAGGTCAATAGAATAAAGTAACACGTTTGCACTTTTTATTATGCATTGTTTTCATTCTGGTTTTTTCCATAATGTAGAAACAAACGTTAGTTCCTATTCAAATATGAAGTAGGCAAAATCATGTTCTAGATGTTAAATTTCCCAAAAACATGTTCCCAAATTTTTAGTGCAATCCTTGTGTTGATCAATGTTTTTACTCATTGTTACTAACTAACTATAGGGAGATTATGAAGCCTAGGGCAAAAATGTTGCAACCCAAAGGTATTTTCAAATTGTAATTGTGTTACATCATGTAAATGTTTACAATTCAATTTGTTTGTCAAATGTCTAATTGGTTTTTGCATAATTCAAATCTTTCCTTTGAAAACCCTAAAACTAGGGAATTCGAGGTTGCTTTTGAACCAAAAATTAAGATTTTTCTGTTCAAAATTGTCTAAAGTTATGTCCTCACGATCGACTTTTAGCTAACTCTGCCACTTTCCTTGGGGTTTTTTCTAAATTATTATGATTTCATTTGTTGTTTTTTCACTTTTTTTTTTTTTTGCTATTCCCTTATTCCATTTCGTATGATGGTCAAGTCCTTCAAAAAACTTTGTTATACGTAGATGAAAGTCAACACAAAGGTTTGTAAGTCAATTAGTAACCTAAATCGCTCGTAGGGGATTTTTGGTCGTTTTGCAAGTGAGAGACTTTGATGTACTTAACAAAACATTAATCTTCTTTTGTGTTCTCTAAGTTCAATTTTTTGTTGAACTTAAGCCTTACCCATTCTTCATCCTTTTGGTCATTTCTTGTTTTGATGTTCGTTGAGAAACTACAGCTTGTCAAATATTGTTTTTGACCTCCTATCTCTATGTTGCATTTATTTTCTACATTCTTCCACCATTTCATTCCTCAATAGCAAGTTTTGTTCTTTTGTGGTCTCAATGGTTTTAGGCTAAACAAAATTTGTTATAACTAACATGTTCTTCCACTTCCATTCTACACATTACAAAACTAATCATTGGATTAGGATTAATTAATTATGGGATTAAGAACCATTAATTATGTTATTAGGATTAGTTAATTTTTCAAAACCTCGTAGATTTATTCGAACAACTGTTTGATTCCATGAGGGTGCCTTCACCACGCTTATAACTCAATTCAAATAAGGTGTCACACCCAAATAGGTCGGCCACCTGATTTGGCCAAACCTACCAAGCCTGAATCGGGCGATCACTTGATTCAACCAAAGCTACCAAACTCGAATCAGGCAATTGCCCAATTCAACCAAGGTTGCCAAGCTCAAATTAGGCAACCACCAAATTTGGCCAACACTACCATGCCCAAATTGGGTAGTCACCAGATTTGACCAATGCTACCATGCCCAAATTAGGTGGCCACCTAATTCAACCAAAGCTACCAAGCCCAAATCAAATAGTCGCCCAATTCAGCCAATGTTGCCATGCCCGATTCTCGCAATGCTGCCACGCATGAATCGATTCATTGCTTGGTCAATTTGTGGTAAATGATGGCTACTTAGATTGCGGTTTTTCTTTTAGGTTCAAAGGGCTATTATGCCTAATTCCAAAGGGGTGGCATGTATGGCAATTCTAATTTTTGTTTTGTATGAAGTAATTTCTATAGTTCGTTGAAAATATTAGTTGTTTGATGGTCATGTTTTTTGATCAAGTTGGTGTTTTCTATTGTAGGAATCAAGAGTGGTCACAAGGTCTTTGGTGAAATTCAATTATAGGAGGAAGTGTTTGTTTCTCTTCCAAGAATGGCTATTGAAGTAATTGTTGTGGGGGACTGTGTTGAGTTTTGGCATTAAACTATTCACAATGAATGGGTGTGCATTGGCCAAGGGAGATGCAAGAAAATAAAGTTATCCTTTGTACATTGCCACACAACAGTTGAAAATTATGTGGTTGTAGGTGCGAAATTGATATTTGAAAAAAATTAGAAATAGAAATTGTTTTGTCCACATCCTTTTGCAAAGTTATTCCAAGATTGTGTAGGACTAAAATGCTTTTGGCCATTTAAGGATGTATCCTAGACCTCAACACATGGATATGTAATAAAGGAGGTAGGTACTTACATGGATCTCCATCAGTGTAGTTTAAGAAGGGAAACGGGCAATCCACTAGTGGAAAAACACATAATTGGAACACATTCTTGACTGTCCTTTCAAGTGGAAGAAAATTTTGGCTTGGGAAGGATTGCTAATTTGTGGATTACATTGGGGTTATGATTGTTAAAGGATGGATCAATGCATGCGACCCTAAGGAACTTGTTCTAGATGAAGATCTAGGCGAAACAGATGTTGGAGTGACAATTTTGAACTATCCACATGACATAGCCCAAGTGATGTCAATATGGAGGTGGCTTCTATCATAAACAATTATGGACGATTATTGATTTTTTAAGTTGTTGGTCGTTTATGATGACCACTACATGTTCAATGACAACGATAAAGATGCTACCGATGTGAAAAAAAGAAATATTGATTAAAAAAAAGAAATTGGAAGGATTTAGATGTTCAAACATCTTTGTCAAAAAGTGAGAGGCTTTTAAGTGATGAGTCAATATGCAATGTGAGTGCCAAGGTTTGTTGTCGTTTAAACTCTTGCTAATACTTCTTGCATGAGAAGACATCCATCATTCACAAGGATTTTTGGAACCTCTCCTTTGAGACATAATAGCCCTCATTTTGGATGTTCCAAAAAGGTTGCACAACAAACCTAAAATAAAAAAACAAAAGTTTATTATTGTACAAGAGGTGGATATTTGCAAAGTTGCTTGGTATTCGATTGTGGGCATCTTGAGGTCTACATATCTAGACCATAAAATGGATAGTAAGTGTGGCACTAAACAACGATTGCATGAAAATTTAGGAATGAAAAAGCAAAGGTCTGCAACGAAGCAAACACAAAACAATGTTCAATTGTTCATCGACTAATGTGTTGACATCATGCCACATCAAATGAAAGGAATAAAAAATAGTTGGCAAGATGTCTAACTTCTAATTCTTGAATCATGGAATAGTATTCGTGAGCAAAGCAATGAGGTGTGGGCTTTGTTGTATTTGTATTGTATCATGTTAGTGGCTCTCATTTTTCTCTTTCTTAATTTTTGCATCCATGTGTTGTCTTCTATTTTAATGTTTTGACTCTCGTCTTGTTTTGGGATGGACAATCGGGCACAAGATGTTTGATTAAATTTTTTATGGCTACCCATTTCCTTGATTGCATTGGGGTATTAGGTAGCCGCCCGAAGGTTCATGGTTCGCCCTTGTTGGGCAATTGGGTGGCCATTTGATTTTGCTAGCTTTCAAAGAGGGCCTTATGTTAAAATTGACAAATACTTTCCATTTTGAATATTGAGTGTTTGCAATGTGTTTCATAGATTAGCAAGGAGTTGAACATTGATGAGATCTTTCAATTTGCCATGAGCCAGTTGAGAAAGAAACATCATTTTATTGTGGATGTGCAAAAAAGAGGTTTCACATTTGCCAAGTGCACAATGTGTGTGTCTTTGAAATACCTCATATTAAAAGTTGGAAAAAATAGTGCTAGTGGGAAAGAGGCTCAAATGAACCTGAAAAGACATAACAAACATCAAGAATCTTACAAAGTGTTTTATAGAAATTGGAAAATAGAATCCATTTGGTTGACGGAAGAGTTCTTGTATGTTATTCATGATAAGATGGATCATTCCAAAACTGCCATCCCAAGGTTCAAAGTGAAAAACAAAATGACGACAAGGTTAGGTCAACTACCAATTACATTAATGGGAATGATAGTTCATGGGCATGAATATGAAGCCTATGCTCAATACTCAAATGAATTGTGACCTAACGACCTTAATTTCACCATTGGTTCATTATTACAACTTTTAAGAACCTTAGAGAAAGAGCCAATTTGTGAGTTGTGGAAGTTGTTTGAAGAGGAGTTTCAAAATGAGTTCTTTTCACTTTTGATGCAAGGGAAGTCTTGATGTGTGAAGGCATTGAAAGCCCTAGAACAATTTGTTGGTGCAAAACCTTTGCCACGGAAATTGTTGTTTCAAATGGACAATTGCATGAAAGACAACAAAAATAGATACTTATTGGCATTTCTTTCATTCTTAACTACAAGGGATGTCTTTGAGGAGCTGCAGTTGGGTTTCCTTGTTGTGGGGCACATGCATAAGGACATTGATGGGTGTTTTGGCTACTTGTCAAAAAAGTTAAGAGAACAATCCAACTATTGCTTGGTAGATTTGATGAAAACATTCATGGTCTTTCAAGAATGACCTTTCATTCTTTAATTGATTTAGGAAATTCCTGATTTCAAAACTTGGGTGCAAGGGTATTTGAAGGATGGTTTGAAGGTATTAGTAGACCATACAAATATGCATTTCTTTCGTTTTTTTTTCAATTCCTCTGGATGGCTTGTGATGCAATACAAGTTTTCACTAAATGATAAGATGTGGAGTTCGAAAGAAGGCCATGCCATATGATTGTGGAAAATATGACAATGAATGTTGACCAAAGCTACCAAGTGGAGTCCTGAAACCTATTCCATTTCATCCAATTTGGGGTAATGATGTTACTTAAGTAGTGGAAAAGCAGAATTTCATTATTGTTAGAATGTTGAAGTATTTGGAGTTTTGGAACTTGAATATACCAAAAGATCCAAAATATGCCAATATAGTGAAGCTTTACATTGATTATTAAGAGGTTATTTTAGAGATGTTCGCAAACCTTTTTCCACAACAAAGTCCCGTGTTGTTGGAAGGCTTTAGCCAACTAGTAATTGGAGGGTTAATCATTCATAGTTTGCAAAGCCTAACTCATCTGTCCTTACAGACCAGGAAGACATAGTGTTGGAGCCCTTTTGTGGCCTTAAAAACATGAAACCAACAATGAAGACGACTCCTTACACACCTTTAGAGATTTACACAATGGAAATTTCATCCTTGCACAACCATTAAACCCCAAGGTTTACCTTGTATGGTTGGGCCGAACGAATGGTGTTGTTGTCAAGGATGAGGGCAATCAACATTATAGAATGGTGCATGTGTAATGGTGGGTGCCGTTGAAGAAAGGTGCCATGAGCAATATGGAGTTGTATTGAAATTGTTGGGGAGGAAAGTGGAAATGTAATTTAAATGACCCAATGTAGTGGTTGAACATCAATTCTATTGCATTTTCATTTCCTTCAAGGAAAAACATAATTGTAAATAACACTATTACAATTAGTGATGTGCATGCTAGTTGGGCTAGAGCAAACATTGGGGAGGCTAATGCACTTAATCACAATTAGAAACAAAGATTTTGATTGTTTATGTTTAGTGACTATTTACATCACATGATTGTTTAAGCTGTGATTTAAATTGAGAATTGCCAAATATTTGTTAAATTGTTTGATTTGGAAGTTAGGTTTGATCTTCATAGATAATAATATGTGAACAAATTCATCATAACTGTGGAGTTAAATCTTATGTTTGAATTTGGTTAGAATTGAATATATAATATTTGGTGGCCATCCAATAGTGTGTCTTGTACATAATTTAAATATTTTGTGTTGGATTTTTGATCATCTAAATGACCCAACATTTTAAAATTTGTTTCAAATTCAAGGGGGACATCAACATTTTAGCATTTGGTGGCCACTTGATATTAAGTCTTCCCATGTGAGATGTTTGTCCATAGCATAAGCAAGTAGCTCTACCGTGAAAGGCTTTGTATTTTATTAAATAATTTTAAAAAGTAAGTGTTGAGTACTTATTAATGTGGCTGAGGTTAGGGGTTGATTAACAAACCACATCTGTTAAGCCTATACCCATTCATAAAAAGTTCTCACAATGCTTTTGTAAGACAAAGCGAATAAATTAGTTTTCTTTTTTATGCACCTTGGGTGTTCTTGTGCTACCTGGTTTGAGGTGTCTTTTGGCTTTGTGTTTTCTCTTCTTGTTACTCACCTTGTACTTTTGGTGGATGGGTTTCCATCCCCCTTCTATTCTATACAAGGTTTTCATCAGAACCAATAAATTATGTTAGTCTTAAAGTGATATACTTTGTTTTTTGCCAATAATTAAATATTAGTGGATGGATGGGTTTTCATCCCCATTTTCTTTTATATAAGGTTTAGATTTTGATCTTCATACCATGAATATTTTTCTATTTTTTAATTTTCGAATGGCCACTTGATATTATTATAAATATTTTGGTGATCAATTTTTTTACTACCCCACATAGATATTTTTAAAATATAGTTTGAAATTTGACATGTGTAAATTTCAAATTGTAATATGTGGACATAGACCATTAACATGACCGCAACGCAAAAAATGTCTATGAGTTTTGAATCTATTAACCAACATTTTTTATAATTAAATTTCTACACTTTGAATAAATGTGTGAGATTCTAGTAAAATATGGTAGCCAATAAATACTAATAGTAATAATTATTTCATTTCTATAATTTTTCATTTAAAGGATTATAAAAATGAAAAATTTTGATTAAATTTTGTAACAATTTATGAAATGTAATGGTTGTTTATAGCATTTGGTCAATTCAAAAAGATGAGTTTAGTCCTAAAATAATATTTAAGTCCAAAAATAATTAAATATCTATTATTTGATAATGCCTAAAAATTAAAAACCTTTTTTTGACAATATCTTTTGTTGGCTCATTTGTTCTTGCTACCATTTCAAAGATATCCAAATTATAATTTGCATCCATTATTTGGTCAACAAATTCATTTTTTGATTCAACCACTAGATGTAAATGATGATAACATTATAAGAACATAGGATGTGAAGACCTTGCATCATATTCCTCAACAATGATTACTCGTTCACAACCAATGAAAAAGGACATTAAACAAAGGTTTTGAAATTTTGGATCCAACATCAAAGATAACATATTATAGGTTTTGTTTCATATTTTTTCAACAATGAAATTTCTTTTTTTAACCCAATACAAACATCTCTTTTGATGTTAGAAGCCAAACAAATTAATTCAAGAGCCACACTAGAATCCTCTTCCATTAGGGTTTGAAAAGAAGGTGCATTTTTAGGTTTTTCTCTTAATTTCAATTTAATAATATGGCATAATTAAATGCATCACATAGAAACTAATGACCCTTAAATTGATTTAAAACATAAGCAATTATAACTAAGGAAAGAAAATTAACACTAATTTGGCAAATGTGCCAAGTCAAAGGAGGTGGCACTCAAATAAATCAATCTTCATTGAACTATGTTTACTATAATAGAACATGATAACATCTTTGAATTATGGAGCTTTTAAAAAAAGAATGACCTTGCTAGTAAATCAAAAAAATCAAAACAAATGTTAAATCTTTTTTCATTTAATAACATTTACAAAAAAAATCAAAACGCAATGCTTCTTGAGACACTACAATTGAAATAATGTATTACTTTGTTTTTACTAGAGTATTCAATTGTCTTTTGAGAAGGTTTGAATCAGCATAAGCTTTGTTCCACTTTTATCTGCCTTTTCTTGACTTTTAAAACTAGGTTATACATTTCTACAAATCAAATTATGTAATTTTAATACTTCAATCCCTTACAATTTTTTCATCTATTGTTGCATATTAACATGTTTTAAAAAATACGTGACCAAAATAAAAAGCTTGAAAAATTTCTTACAAACCTTGAATTTTACATCAACTTCTTTGTTATCATTTACACAATAAAATGCCCAACATATTACATTTCTATTATGAATCTTCCATTTATATCTTTGAACACGCAATTTTTGAAAATCATATTTCATTATTTCACATTCTCTTTTTAAATTTACACTTGCCTACTATGTTTGTAAATTTTCATGGTTTTCATATGGTTTTCTTGTTTTTTCTTCTTCCATTACATCATCCATGATTATTTCACATCCATCTTCATTACTTATTTTATTTTCATTTTGAAATGATTGTTCCATTTTTAGTTTCACAACACAATTTTGCATGACAAATGAAAGAAAAAAATTATGCAATCTATTTTCTACCTCTATCATGGATACTAAAAATCAATCCAAATCAATCACAGATTATGTCCAATCCACATAGCAAAATATACAAGATTTTTTTTGAGTGAAAAATTCATTAAAAAAATACTACATCTAGAAAACAAACATACATTCAATTTCCAAAAACACAAAGAAACATATAAATTATTTTTTTACAAAAAATAATTAAAAAAAGGAATGGAAAATTAAAAAAGAAAAAGAAATCAAAATCAACATTTGAAAAAAACATGTACTTAGGTGAATGTGGTTGAAGATCGGAATTAAAGTCAATGTGCACTCCACATCCAAGTGAAAGCACACTATGGTGGTCAAAAATTGTTGTCCCAAATACCATTTTTTTGAAATTGTGTGTTTTTTGAACATCCACCAAACTAATATTGAAACAATTTTTTGAAAATAATACTTGGAATAAGGTAGTTCAAAACCTAAAAAATAAGATTGTAAACAAAATCCCACTTTGATATTAAATGATTGAAAAGTATATTAATGAAAAATTGTAATCATACCAATATACTACAAAGTGCAAATATATTTCAAACCCATTCAAACGATTATCAAACTTGATGAAGTGCTCAATCATATATTACATACAAATTCATTGTTCCATTTCAATTCTATATGGAGAATTCCATTCATGTGATTTTAGAAAAAACATTAGGATGAGGTTTTTCATTGAAATAAACATTACTGTGTGAATACATAAATTTTTTTTGAAAAAACACTATCATTTGAAAGATAACAAGAATTGTGTGGGAGGATTTGTGTCAAAAATCCATTTTTAGTGTTTTTCAAAACACTACATGAAATGAAAAAAAATTGCCCTTAAAATCATACAAAATGTACAAAAAAACAAGTCCATTTTCTTGCTCAAAATGTACCACTATAATATGTTCTCATTCATCCAACATCCCACACTTGCACAAAGCAAAAAAGGGGTGAAATACCTTGTCATTCACTAAACAAGCAACATCAATAGGCAATTATGGCACTAAGCAGACATGACCATGAAATAAGCATAAACAACAACATGTGAAAGTATTTTGAAAAATCGTGATGATGTTTACAATAATTGATGGCTCCAAGCGAACATGACCACAAAGGAAGCACGAATAGGAGCAATAGCCATCAATGACACCGGGGGACCATGACCATGAAGGAAACATGAACATCAATAGCTACCAACAATGGTGTTAGACAACCATGACCACAAAAGAAGCACAAACAACAACAACCAACAATGATGTTAGGCAATCATGACCACAAAGGAAACATGAACATCAACAACAATTAACAATGGCATCAGGCAACCACAACCATGAAGGAAGCACAAACAATAGCAATAGCCAACAATGGTGCCAAGCGACCACAACCATGAAGGAAGCATGAACAACAATAGCAAAGATGGCACCAAACAAGCACAACCTCAAAACAAAGCAAACTTCAAACACAACTAAGCTTTAAATTCTTTCACAAATCACAAATTTGTCAAAACAAAGCTAATGACAAAAAATAAATAAATTTAAGATTCATTATCTTCCTCTTTTGAAAGGCACCATGCCTATGCTCAAATCTAACCACTAACCTAAATCTAATTCCTAACTTAATCATTAACCTAAATTAATGGTTCTTATCTTGTGAAAAAATCCTAAAAATCAGATCTAGGTTTTATGAGAAAACCTAGTCGGTTTTGGTTTTTGATTTTTTTTAATAAATAAAGTTTGGTTTTCATCATCAAATCTCACGCATGAGAACCGAGAGGTTGATTTTTACTCAATGATCAATAAATGTGATACCCATTGATTCTTAGTCTAAGAACCGGATCGAGAGTCAATTTGAGAACTGGGTCTCAATTTGAGAACCGCCCAGCATTTGTTTGAACGTGCCATAAAAGGCACATCCTTTATGCCATGACCTAGGGTAAAACAACCCATCACCAAACACTTTGGCATATCTTTCTCAATTCTTCTCCATTTTGAGTGATTTAAAATATTATAAAAGCACCTTCTCAAGCTTTACAAATCATCTTTGAAATGCAAAGCCAAGGAGCAACCAAAAAAGAGCAATAAAAAAAAATACGTTTTTTCAAATTGCAAAACAAGTTTTTTTCATTTTTCTTCATTTTGACCCCTCCTACTTCATCAATGCAGAACTTTCTCATTCTTCTGTTCAAATTGAGCAATTTCATATGCACTTTCCCATTTTTTTGTTCAAATTGAGCAATTTAAAAGGGCTCTGAAATCACCATCTTTTACAAATCATCTTGTAACTGCGACACAGTAATATTTAAGGGCTTTTTGAGGGGTTCAGAAATAGGCTATGAGTTGTTTCATTGAGAATTTTCTGCAAAAAAGACCCCCCCCCCTACTTTGTAACTTTCTTGCCTCTAGTCAAATTTTGCCGATTTTTAGTGTGATAGGTGTGCCAAGAGGAGGGCTCCATCTACTCTTTGGACACCATAAACAATGAGACCCTCCTGCAAAAACAGTGAGCAAACCCTACCTTAAGTGTTCGGTTATGGACTGTTCTACCCTACTGGTTTTAGAAACTGAGAGCAAAACTCTGTTGTCGTTGCCTTAATTTAAGAAAATTATAGCTGAAATTTAATATAATGGAGAGGTTTGTACCTTTTCCCACTACACTTTCTTGTTATTCTGGTCTTGATTGAATCGGTGTTTCCAACTTTCTAAGAAGTTCCCCTCTTGCAGCTCTTCTTGTAGGTTATTTATTTAACGTAGTACCTACGCCGTTTCGACAGGAAGGTGCCTAATTATTATTATTTTTTTGTCACATATATTTGGCAGTAAGAATAATAATAATTTAAAATTCGGCATTATACTAAATAATGAGGCTATTGTGCTTGTTCATTCAGATTTTTGGCATGGCAGGAACTTACTTTTCAGAATTCTCAGTAATTCTGTAAATTACTGCCTAACCAGCCAAGGTACCATGGTATTTATGTGAAGGCATATAGTAATCACGGTAGGCTCTGCTTCGACCCCACAAAGTTCGATGGGTGGGTTTAGATTTGCCAAGCCAGCAAGTTGTTCACAGTTCACACCCACAAGTTTAGTTAGTCACACAAGGTGGTGCTTTCTTCAAGGGCTCCCTGGACCAGAAACAACACTTGCTTCTGATCTCTTCTACAATATTCTTTGGATTGAAAGAGGGGCGTTGTTTGGTGATACTTTGGATTTTCAGTTTAGCATATAGCCTCACCAGGTAGAAGAATCAGGGCCAGCTGATCGAGATTCGAGCTTCTGAGAGACGAGGGATCCTTCAGCCATCAGGTGAGGGTGGAAGTTCTTAAGGCTTCTGGGTTCTGCTTGGGGTTGAACTTGATGGGTGGTCACTAGAATCAAAGTTGCTGTATCATGTTAGACTTAAGATTACTGCCTACTCGTAAGCCAAAGAGGGATCGATACGGAACTTTTGTGCTTCATCCAGTATGGTAAGATGACTTAGAAATTTTAATTTCAGTCTACTATAAGAGGGCAATGTTTATGCAGGTTGCAGAAAATCTCAAAAGGGAACTGGACTCTACGTTCAGCATGTCAAACTATTTCTATTTTTCTATAGCCACCTTGCTTACGGTTTCCTCTAGCAAATCTTGGCAGGCCCAACTGTAACACGTTGATCTACTTACGTTTTCTTTCTGCCAAGTTGCCAATTGACGAGTATTTACTTAGTGTCAAATATGACTTCAGTGCCATGAAAACTTGCCGAATGTGACCTATTATGTGTATCATTGCTAACAATGAATTTGCTGGTTGCAAGGTTTGCACAATTAGCAGATTCAGGAGTTGACGACAAAAAGCAGAAATTTCAGTTTACATGATCACCCTTGTTTGACCCAACGGAGGAGTAATCGAAAAAGAAGCCGGAGGGATTGGAATGAAAGTACCATTGCGTTGCGATTTCCAGCTCTATTCTTCTTCTGATCAAGACTCTCAATCGTCATCTTGCTGTGTTGTATTATCCTGCTGTGTGGCCAGCTACTGTGTAACACCCTATAGGTAAAACTTGACGGATATATTGTTTAAAACTTGTCGTTGAAACGATTGTTGTTTATAAGTTGGTTATCCTTCTTTGCCGCTTGCATCAAGATTTGGGTGCTCTTGCCAATAATATCAACTAGCGCTTGATAATCATGCAGTAGCTGCATCCCGGTTCAGTACTAGATTTGAAACGTTTCTAGATTATTTACCCAGAGTGCAGCTCTAGCCTTATTATGGAACTTTTCGATTGCAAAATGTAGAGGATCTGTATTTCTGGTTTCAGAACTTTACACACACTCCGTTTGCTAAGATGTTTTCTTCCTCTAGGAGGAGTACATGCAAATTCTCTAGGTTCCTTTGTCAGGTCCAGGAAACATCCGTCTCAACCATTTAGTCATGGGAAAAGCAAACTTTGTTCTGAATGATGTAACATTGTCATTCCCTTGGCAGGGTGCAACTGCACACTTTGTTCCAGCATGACAAGTGTGTACAGTGAATGCAAGAAAATGGCAAGCGATTTGGTGCAACAGTCTGGAGAGGTCAAATTCAACCAACAGCTTTGCAAACTCCTTGCAGACACATACACAAGCTCGCTGAATGATCTGGACGGAGAGATAGATGCAAG
>Ga0116231_10005456_pt1 | contig 25034 bp, 12 predicted proteins | sample S1TSphgellanicum_2_FD_89695 | JGI IMG/M metagenome (GOLD analysis project Ga0116231, IMG submission 89695) | Host-associated microbial communities from peat moss isolated from Minnesota, USA - S1T2_Fd - Sphagnum magellanicum MG | ecosystem: Host-associated > Plants > Peat moss > Unclassified... | reverse complement strand
TGGCTCCTTTTTTATATTAAGACTTTCAAGTCACTGCGCCTTTTTTTTTATGGTGTGCTTTTAAACTTTTTTCACCCCCCCCCCCCCCTCCCCCTTTGGAACATCCCCCTTGTCTTTAACTCATTTTTGTAAATGGTTATAGCCTTGTTACAACATGGTCTTTTATTTTTTACCTTTCTCTTGCCATTGCTTAGCAAATTGTTGAACTAATGTTGTAAACCCTAGGTTAACACATGTATACCCCATTGGATGTGCCCAAAATCCAACTCTAAAGTTGTTATGAAAGTGATTGTTAACTTCCTTTATAACATCTATAATCCAAATTAAAATAAAGTTAGCTTTTGAACATTTTTCCATTAATCTACAAGCTATTTTTTCAAGCCCAATCACCACTTTTATAGTTTTCTTAAATTATTTTTCTTCTCTTTCCTTTCACCTCATTTTTCTAGTCTCTTCTCATTTGCCTTATCCATGGCATTTTTTCATAAGATATTTATGTACTAATTAAAAATTACGGCATGCGATTTAAAGTGGTTTACTAATGGTTTTTTACAACTAGTTTGTTTGGCAAGTAAATGGGGCAAGGACAACAAGTTGTGCATTTTCATGATATCCTAGGTCATTAAGAAAATTTTGAATTTATGGTTACAACTATTCACTAAAATGTTCAAAGTTGATTATAGGTTCATCAAATTATTTTAGGCTAGCTTTTGTAAACCCATTAAGAATTGTTGTAGGTTCATTTAGTTCTAATGTCCTTGTAACAAGGCTATGAGACATCTCCACATAATATCGAGTTGAGTCTTTAGGTGATGTTGTGGGATTATCCATTTGTGTTCTTTCTTAAATAATTCTAGCTATATTTAATAGCTTTGTTGTAGCAAATTACTCCTCCCATTGTTGATTTGTTTCAACTTCATGATCTAAACTATAATCCTCTTCACATCATTGTCACTTGTTGATGGTGTTATGTATATGTTTGAAGGGTTGCCTTCAGGTTTAAAAACCATATTATTTCACAAGCCTTAAATCCAAATTTGATGTTTTGTTTTGTGGGTGACTAGTTTAGAACCTTGTCCACCCATGTAACCAAAGTGATCTTGTCCGGTTTTGTATTATTTTTGTTGTCCATGGCTCCATTCCTTTCCTTCCTAAATGTTGTTTTGAATGGTTTAAAACAAGTTAAATCTAAACGTTGTAATGCATGTGAGGTGTGAGAAGGTAAGGTGATCATATCTAAACCAAAGGATTGTGCCTATTCTATTGATTATAAGCTAATATGGGATCCATGCCCGTCTAAAATTAGTGAATGCTGATTGGTTGTAGAAATCCCACTTGGAATAGACCAATTGAAGAAAGAAAGGAATTCCTTTAAAAAAAAATGTCATCCATGTTTTTTTTGGTATTGCCATGCATATACTTATTTTGCAAATTTTGATATAATCATTTTTCAATCTCTCACCTTTGAAAATACAAAATTTTGGCAGTTAATCAATCCTAAAATTTGGGAATGATGTTGTAAACATGGTTTGAACCCCTTTTAGCCAAAACTTGAGCTCCTTACTATTTACCTATTTGGATGTTTGTTTCATATGACTTCCATACATGATCTGCATTATAATTGTTTTGAGTGTACAACAATTTCAAGTTGTCATAAAACATTTTGCAAATGTTTATAATCAGCCCTCGTGTTCTAAAAACTTTACAACCCTTTATTTGTTTGAAGGTCAAATTTTGATGTCTAGTTTTGAACCAATATTACCAACTACTCCTTAGTACACCATTCCAAAATTGGGGTAGGCCTTGTTTGTGTAAGCTCAACAACTTTCAATTTTAAATGTTTTAAAGTAATTGACAAACCACATTTTTGCATAACCAAGATCCATGCTCCTACTATTGCATTTTCCTCATCTATTAAATTCCCTAATGGTCCATGTTTTCATGATTTGGTTTTCCTAAACAAATGGTTTGAAAAGGAGGTAATTTATTCCAACCCTAACCTGGGGCTTGTGACTAAGGCAAGGGCTTGCAAGGGTGCAGGCCAAGAGGGAAGCCTAGGAGTCACATCTCATGTTCCCGAGAGTGTAGGAGAGTGTGAGGGAATGAACCTTCACATTCCCCAGTGAGCTCTCACTTTGGGAGTTGGAGTCACGATGGACTCTTGAATTTTCAAAAAGTGATTGCATGGGTCAAAACTCATTGGATTGCGGCATTTCATATATCATTGGAAAGCTCTTGGAACATAGATGTCTAAAATGGGCTTGGCAATTTGATTCCCGACCACTAAAAGTCAAGAATCACCCCAATTTCCTTGCATGTAGGTGACGTGCAACATACCGTTGGAAAGCTCTCGATGAGGGCTATAACTTTGCTTCAAGCGTCATATCAATTAGAAGTCTACAGACAAAGTTATGGGCTCCCAAAGTCACGGGAGTCCCAACTTTAGGAATTTCGGGACTCCCATTTGGGAGTCCTGGGACAAAATGCCATTTGGATGCTGATCCCGTGGCCAGCCACAGAGTATACTATAAAGGGGAAGGTGGTGGCTTCCCCCAAGTCCGGGCCATGGTGAATATTGTGAATCCAAATTAGCCTGTGGCTCGTCTTAGCACCAAAAGTGTTCCAACTATGCACTAACCGACTTGTTGTTTGGTTTGTGCAGGTCTGTGTGAGTGATTGAATGCTTGTCATTCTTCCTAATTTCATCCTAGAGCTCCAGCATGCCCTTCTACCCCCAAAGTGCTACGAGCCAGGGAGTGTGCACCCAATTCCTTGCCCTTTCGTTATTTTAACTTCAGACTCACATTTGAATCTATCAAGGAGCCTAGGAGTGTGTCATCATTGGTATGTTCCATGACATGTTTGTTACCCTCAATGAACATGTACATTTCTCAATTGCAGCCATGGCTTCCTCCAAAGCTTGATCTATCCATTTTCTTTTGTTATTTATTGATACAACCTTATTAATTCATGGTCCTTTGTAATTTGATTTTGATGCAAATTGGGGTGGGACATTTCCATTTTCCAATGCTTGTTGGTCCAACATGCCTAAACGTCATTTGCAAAGGACATTTAAATTCATGATTATTGTTCAACCCTTGGCTTAAATTGAAACCTCCAACATGTGGGTGGTGTGCCTTGTGACCCAACTAATGGGAAGTTTTTTTCTTTCATGTACACATCCCATGAATACAAAAAATCAACGAAATCAAGATAAGCTTGTTGTGCATAATCTTCTAGTGTTATATTATAACAAATTAAAATGAAAAAGTTTGCAAAGTCTCCCCAAATCAAATTGAAATCTCTTGTGTCCTTGCAAACTCTTGGTATAAAATTGAAATAACAATTCACATAAACTATATGATGTTTTGCTTTCTATAGCCAAGGAGGTGTACAATAGGCACTAAATAATGTCAGATCCAACAATAATACACAAATTGCTTGAACTTTTTTTTGTAAATCCTATCCATAGTTTTAATCCCCACTTCATTTCTCTCTTATTGTACTTTTAGGCCTAATTTCAAACTTGACCCTTCCTCTTCTTCTTTTTTCAGATTTGATATCTACAACCCTAAATCTAGTTTTTGACTTGATCTTGGTTTATCTATATGTTTTATATTTATTCTTGTTTTTTGCAACATTAAGTCTAGATTTCAACTTGATTCTAGCTCTTCTACATAAATTTTTTTCCTATGGACTTCTACAATTTTAAGTCCTACCCTATCTCTACTACTTTCTTAACATTTAAATTTGGTTGTGGAGCTTCTAACTTGTATGGTTTCACTTTATATGCAAGAAGCAAGATTTCTAAAAATTCTTGAAACCCTCTTCTACCCAAGTTAGTAAGGATGACATATTTTAGAGCTCAATGTAAGATTAGAATTGTTCCTTGATAATTAGTTTACTCACGACCCTTCATATTGTTTTGGATGTTTTGGTGAGAATGTGAAGTTCCCATCTTGGTCCTTTTTTTGCCTTGTAATAAAACTTTTTTAATTTGCAAGATCCAAAGATCCTAGGATGTTGGGGTTGTTTAATTGCATTGATGTTTCTTTGGTATTGTATTCCTATTAAGGTGTTATGGCCATTAATGATCACCTCCATGCCCTTAAAGGCCAAGCCAACATTATGTTATTTTGTATAATTAGTGTGTATGTCAGTCTTGGGTCAAATGACCCCCACCACCACGCTATCCTTTTGAAATTTGATGTTGGAATTATTCAGATTTATCCCATAGCCAAACACCACAGTGCTCATAGTGCTCTTGTGGGGTGATTTTTTTTGAAACTTGGACCAAAATTAGATCCATATTCAAACGTTCAAAGTTATAACTCAGTATGTGCCTTGATTTTATGATCGCTTGTATTCAAGGGACTAATATAGTTCACACCCAATTACCAAACACGACTGCACATGAAACCCTTTCTTATTAGAGCATCTCCAGTGGAGATCAGTGTGTGATCCTGCACAGTAAAATTGAATGAAAAAAGTCACAACATGCTGGTTTGGGTCATGAAAATAATTTTGGAGAAGTATAAATGTACAATCTGCAGTGGATGGTAAAAGCCGCAGCAATGATGTGAACCTGCTGAAAGGAGTGTAATAAATATGATCTGACTGCTGCGTAATGTTTCTGATTGCCATCATAATAATTGGTCCAGGTGGTTTGCTATTAGTAGTCCCTCACCTATTTGCTGTCCCAGTTTCAGTATTATGGGTGGGATTGCGAACAACTAAACAACTCAACTTGGATGTGAAAAATATTTTTGCAGGGTCACATACTGAGCACCGCTGCAGATGCTCTTACCCATATTGCAGTTCCCACTACTTGCTAACTTTGTCCATATGTGAGTATATGAGTATATAAGAAAATTTCTTGGTGGTATAATTAATTTCGAAGTGAACTTCAGGGAACAATTAGAAGCAATTTGAGCCTGCTTTCTGGGCATAGAAATTACCAAATCATACAATGTATCATTCTCATGTTTTGCAATTCATTAATTTAAGTGTCTGGACCAACTAGCCTACATAATGTTGCCTTTTACAACACATGACTATCTGAACTATGACCTTGGCCACGGCCTAAACTATTTGTTTTAGTCAAAACACAACTTTAGAGAAAGGAGCTTTGTGTCCTTTAGCATGTCAACTTTCTTCTTGAAATTTGGTATGTTTTTGGTTCTTATCCAACGTACTAGTCCTACTCATTATTTATAACTTGTTATGAGTTCAATGCGAGCAATGGATTTTCTCCAATTATGACTATGAGCCTTGTGACTTTGTACCAATTTTCAGTATTCGCAATGGATTGTAGTGTGTCTTTTTAAAGTATTAGGTAGTACCTTGAGCTTTTGTTGATTTCAATACTATCATCACAACCAGCATTTTTTAAGGAATTTCTGTTTGTAACTAAAGTGACAATCATCTGTAGGAAGATTTAGCCAAATCCAGCTATAAACCAGAAATAAAGTACAAATCTTTAATCATCTTTCTATATGTTTGGCTATACAATGACAAACAAATATATATATATATATAAACTTTACCTTTTTTCCCTCACTTTTGGCAACTGAAAACCTACAAAATAACTTATTTTTTTAAAAAATTAAAATTTCATTTTGTCATTGCATCATCAGTAGAAAAAAGGGTGATCACAACCAACTCATAAGTGTCGAAGTCATGGTATTTGGACCTATAATATAAGAGAATGACCAACCTTTTCCATTTTTCCATTCATGGAATAATATTTAGAATACATTATCATTTCCTTATGTGATTGGAAGTTAAGAAGTTTAAGACATGAAAGCATTCGTGTTGACTATATTTGAGCTCCCATGTTTGTACAAGATCATCTCTATGTCTTTTGGTTTCTTTCTTTGTTGAGATGGGCATCATCAATTCAAAGTCTCCTTGTTTTGTTGTTTAATTTGCTTGGGGAAATCACTTTTGGTATGATATGAAGTAATAGAATATTAAAAGAATATTTTATTAAAATTAAAGATATTCTAGAAATATTCTCATAATTAATTCTATGCACCTTATTTATATTTAAGTAAATTGAAGATTTTACTTTATTAATTAGTTGCACCCTACATTTTTTGCACACTATTTGAAAAAAATGCAAGCAACTTCCCTTGGTTAGTTTGCAATTCTTTCTCATGTTTTTTCTATGAAACCTGTTTGCAATCCCAAAAGTGGCATGGACTACTTGACAATAAGAACATGGCCATGTCCAATTCTCACAATAACCTTTGCTTATATTAGCATGCTTGCAATTTGCCCCCTCAACAACAAATTTTCATTTCACTTATACCTATCTTCTTCTTTCAAATGTGAGTCCAAAATAAAATTTGCAATTATTTCTTCAATTTTTCATGGCATGTTTCATAATTATTGCCCTTGGGCCTTGGATGTCTTATCAACTCATGAACTTGATGTGCTAAAATCACCCATGGATTCTTCAATTCACTAGTCCCATTAAATTCAATCTTGATTAGAACACCAACTACTTATCATTCATTTCCAATCTAAATTATTTTTTATTATCTAAGCGACTACCTCATTCGTACATTCATGAGCACATTCACCTCATATTTGAATATTAATGATAATACCTTCATTACGTATGACCAAAGTCATCAAACAAATTATTCCCCTTGAACACCTAGTGATAATTCAAATGATTATTACTACAAAGTGACTTCCAAGTACATAAGTTTTCCAATTGAGAGAATTGAACCTCCCATGAACAAAACTTAATTTTTTAATACATTTGAAGCTAATTCAGTAGGGATTCCAAATTGGTTCTTCATCTTGGCTTTTGTCTAATTTGGTTCTTTCATCATTTTTAAGACACATCTAATTTTTGTCCTTAGTACCCTACAAGCTTCATTCACCTCCATTGAACTTTATCCCATTCCATGAAAATAACTTTTCATTTTTACCAAAATTTAAATCACCCTTTATATATGGCTCCATGTCCAATGAAAAAAAATTGTACTAAATAATTAACACTCTATGAACATCATATATTTTTGTGTATATTTTTCCACTGACATGTTTGCATTTTGAATTGCATAAAAGACACGTCTTTGAAGGATGTAGTCACAATAACACATATTGCAACATATATAATCAAGTTTTCTTTTTTTTTCATGTTTGTGCCAAGAAATAATTTAATGTTGCATGTCTATAATGTGTTCATATGACAATGTTTTCAATCCATTATTGAAAATGTGGAAATTTTTGAAAAAAATCTAAAGAGTATACGATAGTGTAGAACACTTTTCAAAAAAAATTGTTATATAATTCTTTTTCTACATGATTTGAAAGGCCTTGAAATTGATAAAATTATGAATAATAATTAAGTACACTTTAACTTGTAAAATAATATAGTGTGATTTCTTCATCATGGATATTTTTTGGTTATTTTTTAAAATCATGAATTTTTAATTTACCAATTATGTAACCAATCCCAATCTAACACATCATCTCAACTAGCTGACCCATGACTACTACTTTCTAAAATAATCACTTAATTGAGTAGGTGTGAATACTTTTACTATGATTCCACCTTACAACCTAAGATATTTCCAACCAACTTGTGAGTTCCTTGTGCAAATCATTTGCAATATACATTCTTTTCAATTAAATTACTAAAAGATATATATATGTAGTAAACTTCAAATCTAGCTAAATGCATGACAACATTTTGCCAACCTCTTTATTCACATTAGCTAGATGTAAAAACAAAAAAATTAATTCGGGATGGTCTATTGTTAGTTTTTTTTTTCTTTGTGCCCCAAGTTTAATTACCTTTTCATGTCATATTATTGGTTTCGTCCTCCACCCCTTCTCCAAAATTAATCCACATCCACATCAAAATTTTGAGGAGAGCTAAAAACCTTAATATAATATTGGACTTGATACTGTGATCCCTTCTAAAAATTGTTACAATATGAACTCTAATTGCAATTGATTCATTATTATCATCAAATGTCATGCCAAATTTAGAGCATAGCTCCAAACAAAAAGTATCCCAATTTTGTTCAAACAACTTTTCTTATTACACAAATACATGAAAAGGTTTTGTACGGTGAGAAAATAATGTCAAAGACAATTGACACATTTAACTTGAAAGGCAAGACAATTAGATGAAGACAAAAGTTGGAATCTTTAAGAAGTTTGAACTTTGCATGTTTACCAGACTTAAATCACGTCCCACCTAAATGTCATAAGTCATAACCCCAAGAGAAACAAGATTGATGAATATTTTTGGGAATAGAAGAAATGGAATTTTTCCTTCCAAAAAGAAGGCATAATAAAATGGGGCGGACATTTCATTTGATAAAAGATTGAAGAATTTGTGATTCCAAATAGAAAAGTAGTCAATAAGGTTTATGATTCCAAAAAGAACAAAAAATTAAATAGCCAATTTTAATGCTTTAATTTGAAGGTATATGTACCATGAAAGTTACAAGGTACATGCAGTGTTTTTTTTCCGATTTTGTGATGTAGCCAAGGTCATGATCATCTACAAGCTGATTTACCCAAATTTGACTATTAAAAATATGAAAATTTAAACATCCTTATATCTTTTTATCTACCCACTTGAACCATGCACAGAAATATGGTAATATGGAAAAAAAATCCTATTTTGTTGATTTTTCAAAAAACATTGAATTTGCCACCAAAAAATTTCAAAATTTTCACAACAATGTGAAACTGCACACACAAAAGAATTGGCTGAAGTGGTCGCATTTAAACAAACACTCACTTTAAATATTGTCCAATTTCATATCTTTTACATGAATGGGGATGGGGAAATAAATTAATAATCCTGTGAGGGAATATGCAAGGAATAGATACCTATAGATGCATTGCTCTTGGTCAAATAGCAACTCCAGATCCATGCAATAATATTGTCAGCACCTACTACTACCATTGCAAGTAGTTTACATTCTAAGAACTCCCTCAAGTCCCTCTTATGATATGGCCAATGGCTAATGGCCAAAGTTTTTCCCTTCCCTTCCCTTCCAGGAATTGGCCAGAATGTTGAAAACAAAAACCAAAGGGCACCACCTGCCAGCACCATAAGAAAACCTCAACTTGGTCCCACACACCTTATTGTATACCTACCCAGTCTACCAAGCTAACTCAGTCAAGCTAACCCTAAACCACATAACCCTTAGAGAGTAGTACTATATCCATACCCCCAGTACCTAGAGCATGCCAGAAATGACGAGTTGAGGTCAAATTCATACACTAAGAAGGCACCCTTGTTATAGTTTCTTAGATCTTTCTTTGGCATAAGAAGCCAAACAACAAAGGAAACAACAAAAGAACTAAAAAGACTTGGAAACAAGCTGATTCAACTACAACTTAGCTTAGAACAACAAATTAGAACCTTCTACTTCCACTTCATACTACCTTAGGTAACTTACACCTATGTAAGTATAAGTGTCATAAGTAAGTAGGTAGTACATGTAAGTTGTGTTACTATGTAGGTACGTAAGTCTAGGTGAGGCACTTGGTGACTACTAGGTAGGTAGATGCGTGTGGATGGTTAGTACATAGCTATGGGACCCAAACACACACCGCAACAAGTGTTTACTCTGGCCTATTCTATATTAAATTATATGCTATATGTAAAGTCCGTAAAGTCTGATGGTATCATAATATGGTTGCTGAATTGGGCTTCTTCATCGTTTGTCATCTATCATAGTACTTTGTTGAACTGAACCCATTGAGTTGACAACAATGCAGCAAGCGCCGGCACAAATTTCTAGTTTATCTGGAGCTACTCACTTCATAAAGCTCAACTTTTCCTCCGCAATGGGTGTGGGTGTTTTGTGTTTTGTTTTTTTTGAAGTGCCCCACCTCCTTCTGTTCTGTTCTCCTGTCATACCCACGAGCTATCACAGAAAAATATACAAATGAATTTTCTGCCAATGCTTTACGCCAGGTAACGCCCTTGTAGGGTCATGTTCTATCTTTGGTTATAAATTCTGTTTCTTTTTACAATCTTTTTTCAGCCCAACATTTTGAAAGCTACAAGGACACCAAATATATGTCAAAATTATGTGATGATGATTAAGGGATTTCTGATGTAAGATGACAAATCTTGCTTTTGTTTCATAGTTTTCCTTACTTTAATGATAACCTTATATATGCAAGGAGCTACCGCAACATCAACTGAAATGCCTTTTCAGCAATACAATCCACAGCTATAGGTTTGTAAGACCACTTTGACCTACACATTCTCAGAAGAAGTTTTTGGAGCTTGAGATTAGTATGATTTGGGCAAATAAAAGAACTTTGTTACAAATTTTTAGTTAATAGTCTTGTACAAAGCTTGTGAACCGCACCCAATTGAGCAGAGTCTGGACTATGGAGCTCCCAAGTGAAGAATCTTCTTATTACCCATGTGCCAGTAATATTCACCAAACTGTTTTCTGCACACACATCCCTTGTCACAAGAGACTAATGCTCAAAGCTACAAAAAGAAATTACATTGCATGATTCCATGCAGATCAACACAGATCTTCAAAGTACCTCTTCATATTCCCCAAGGGTTGTGTAGATGATAATTTAGTTATAAACTGAAAATGCAAATTGGAAGATTGGTTAACATACTTGTAGTCAATTGAACATGCATGGGGACATCCATCAGCTCCTTTGGTCCCAAGTTCACCACAGAATTTGAATTTTGAATTTTTTGAATTACAATTTTCTGTTCATTTAAATTTGAAACCCCTCCTAAATTCAATTATTGCAACTTTTAACAAAACAACCTGATACCCACCAAGTCAATTAGCCTCCCACAGGTGATCCCCTAAAACCCTGAACCTGCAGGATCCAGAAATATTGTTCCAAAACTTCACAAGAGTTGGTAATAATGTACTTGGCTACCAGCTGCGAACAAGGGTTGGGACATAACAACCTTGTCGTTACACTGAATTTTGATATACGAAAACCCAGACTTAGGCATAAACCCTTAAACCCAACCTAGAGAACACAAATGCCTCCCACATTTGTGCAAGCAACTTCTTCGAATAGGTGGTGGACCGGCCTATTCCCAATAAAGACAATGTGCTTCACCTCGGCTGTATGGCACTGATGCAACTCACTGAGCAGCTAGGGTTGCTAGTGATGCCAAAGTTCTCTGATGCAGGATCCTCAGATAGTAGTGAGACATCACATTTGGCCAGCTTGGATGCCTCGTTCCATCCACCCACATCTGGAAGTTCAGTAAGTTCAAGTTCAGGTGGCTTTGAGTTTTGGATAATCTCAGGAATTTCAATGTTGGCATCTCTAGATAACATTGCCACGATGCGTGACATTATGGGTCGCTTTGTAGCATCTGATTGAGTGCATAGCAATGCAATAGTAACCACCCTGATTGCATCTTCTTCTGAGTAGCATGGATCCTCTACTAAGGACCGGTCGATAACATCCTTCAGCATCTTCTTCTTGTGTAAGTCCCAAGTCTGCATTTCAGTCATTTTTTCCAGTTCAAAGAGATTAATACATTTTTTACTTATATAAACAAAAGAATGGGGATGTAGTGAAAAAACCATCACAAAATGGATGATGAAATTTTCATGAAATTTCAAGACGAAATGAAAGTTCATTATGTCATTGAAATTCTTACATGTCATCCTCTTATTTTCCTGGTAAGTGAAATGTATGGAGTTGAATGAGAAGAGTAAGACAATCAATAGAAAATCTACTGTGTGGGGAAACTTGCCCAATCAAGAAGGTATGCTGTATCTGAGGGCAGGCGGAGGTCAAAGTTGCTGCGACCGCTGATCAGCTCCAAGACCACAACTCCAAAGCTGAATACATCTGCCTTCTCTGTGAGCTGTCCCCGTAATGCATACTCTGGTGCCAAGTACCCTCTTCACCCAACCCCCAATCAAAAACATTTAGTAGAATTTTATTTTAGTTTTGTGGACTTCTCCATATTTTCATACATTTTACGAAGACAGAAAAGAAAATTGCATGTTTGATCTTAGAACCTTGAGTTGCATCTTGTGGCACACAAAGTATTTGTCAGTAAATGAGAGTTAGGCTGTACTTTGTTCCAGCAACACGGGTGCTGACATGCGTTTGACTGTCCAAAAAGAAACGTGCTAGCCCAAAGTCAGCAATCTTGGGATTATAATCTTCATCCAATAAAATGTTGCTTGCTTTGATGTCACGGTGGATTATCCGGGTGCGGCACCCTTCATGCAAATATGCCAATCCCTGTGCTGTTCCTAGTATAATCTTCATTCTTGTCAGCCAATCAAGTTGCAACACCTGCTCCTCATCTGCATCAGCGTAACATCTTTCATACATCAGCATTTACCATTCTCTACAATGTTAAAACCAGTTCATTGTCATTTCAAGGTGGGGGGCCATCGTCCATCTAACAGGTGAAGGTAACAAGTGACTAAATAAACATATAATAAATAATCTAAAAAATCTTCAAGTCCTTTCATAGAGTTAGAGATGGACCCAATGAACACCAACATCAGCTGAAAAAGCTTTAATATTTCTCTATATTTTAGTACACTTGGAATTTCTAATCATTTTTTGCTCATTTTTGTGGTATGCCTTTGCATTAAGCAACAATGTGTTATTCAGAAGTTGCTACATGTGCAAATTCACCAAGGAAATAATCAAAAGATGAAGGACTGAAATAGATCAAAGAATATTGCATACCGAATAAGGCTTGGTGGAGGCTCTTATTGGGTAGGAATTCATAAACCAAAATGCGCTCATCACCTTTGAGACAACAACCTTGAAGCTTGACAAGATTACGGTGTTGGACACTTGTAATGAGAACCACTTCGTTCAAAAACTCATCATTCCCTTGTTTTGAGCCTACCGAGAGTTGTTTAACAGCCACCTCCGTACCATCAGTCAGCACACCCTAAAGTCAATCAAGCAAATATCAAAGCTATTCAGCTTTACAAGATAGGATTAGGGTTTAGGGTTTAGAGAAGCCCCTGCTATAATGGGGGGAAAAATTCATTTTGCAATGAAGCTCTAGACACACTACTGATGGAGAAAGACCTTACTGTTCTATATTAGTCAGGAGAGCATAACAATCTCAACATTCAGCCATTAATCAGCATTGGTATATATATATATATTCTGCATACCTTGAAAACAGATCCGAATCCACCCTCCCCAAGTTTATTTGAGATATGGAAATTCTTGGTGGCCTTTTTCAACACACTGTAGGAAAAGAGTGTGGGTCTTGATTCAACTCTCATGATATCTGATCAAACACAAAAGCAACAAACCTTGAACAATTTGCACTTGTCTCATTTATGCTGACAAGCTAGAACTAGTGTAACTCAAAACTTGCAACAAAATTTAGACATCCTAATTAGACTTCAACATGAGATCCTTAAAAGCATTAATAATGGAATTCATTCAACTTTCTACATTCCAATCAGTCCACCATGAAAAAGGAGTCAGAGCGACTTCAGGATTACAGGGCACATAAGCTAAAAATTAAGCATAACACATTCCCATTTGATAATTTCACATATTGCTCCTTTTCTTGCATAAAGGCTAGTGTTGTATGGTAACAACTTTAACATTGACTAAATTTGCATCTCCCAAGAGTTGAGCTATGTGAATTCAGAACCTAGACTTAAAACAATGCTGATTATACCCAGAGGAAAAATTAGGGTTTGACTTATAATAGCAAGCTTCTTCGTTGGAACCCAACAACAAGTCAAGATCAAGACTCAGTCAGACAAGCTTGGACATAGAAGAGTAAAAGTATATTTAAGCTTACCATCTATATCCTGGAAAGTGTCTGGAAACCTCAAGCGATGTTTCTTGCGCCGATAGAAGAACCATGCTAACACAGCTATGATAACACACACCACCGAACCCCCTACAACTGAAGCCACTATGATCACTGCACCCCACCAGGTTGTTAAGGACACATGATTGCTCAAAACGTCTCTCATGAGATATTTTTCATGATGTGATCCATCACTTGTACAAAAATCAACTTAATGTGCCAACACTACTACTGAAGCTGGTTAACCTTAACCTCTGCACAAGGAGGGGTGTGAGAACATATAGAAATCAACACACAATTCATCATTAGAGGCAGCTTGGAGCATCATTTGAGAAATAATATATTTCCTTTATGGACTGGAAGAGGGAATTAAGAGCCCACCCAAAAAACCAAGCAATGCAAGAAGTGGGGATATCCAAACACAAAGAACACTTTCTTTCCAATGGTAAGGTTACAGAAATTTCAGATCCAACAAAAACAAAACAGCAACAAATCAGCCAAGCATGAAAAAAAGGAGAAGAAACCCAACACAGAGAGGAGGAAACAAAAACCAAAAACAATAACCACAAAGTTACTAAGGAGCAGTTTGAACTAGTTTGATGGCCATTGAATGTATGTTGAAGGACATTCAATAGCACAACATGTATGGTATTGATCACCCACCATAACATCCATGTACTGACTTCTTCAGCTTCCAGCAGTAGTGGGTGTAGTAGGTCAGTATTGAGTTTCTATCACAAGGCCATGAGCAGTGAATAGGAGGAAAACTCCGCATTCGTACTCATGTGTGGCTAAACAAAAACCTAAAAAAAGAGAGGAAGAAAGACCAAAACCAAAAGCCCAAACCCAAACCCCAAAAGGAGAGTGCAAAAACCTACGTGGAGATGAACCACAGGCAGGTTTAAGGTTGGAGCAGATATCACAAAACTTGGTGACATTGCAGAGTTCAGGCAGAGCGAGGCGACGCGCAGGGATGATGCCCATATGGGCTGCAGGCATGAAAATGTAGCGGCAAAAGCATCGGGGCGCGAAGTATGTGGACGCGTTCAGTACCCCTGCGCAGCAAGCGGGACTTGGGATCTCGCTGATGTTCTTGGAATAATCACCACAAAAAGCGAACATCTCTGAGGGATTTATATAAGCAGTCCAGCAATCAGGTCCGCATTTCTGATCATTCAGTAGCTTGGGAGTTGGAGCGCTGCAATTTGGCTGTGGCAGAAGCTCCTGCTGCTGCGGCAGCAGCAATGCATCACGAACTGCTGCTTCCTGATCTAGTGAACTCACAACTGCTGCACTCCTCAACGACGCCCTAGTACCAGCCGCCAGCAACGTCAGTATAAGTGCAACAAGCATGACTCCCACGACGTTTCCAGCACCCCGAGCAGCGCCTGTTCGACCCGGGAAGTTCATGATCATATATTATACTCTCCACGATATATATTTCTTTCCTCGATCACGCACTGTCGACACTCGAATGAATCCGCGAAGTCGAAGAAGAATGAACAAATATCACGCGTATAGATTTTTCGTGCAACAGCGCCAGTTATATATTAACAAGCTGCTGGATATCCCGCCATCGACCATGGCCAAGTACTCTACTAGATCTACAACATGAGCATGACGTTGTAATTAATACTAGTATCCATATTGCAGATCACCGCCATCTGCACCTCTTCGTGACCAAGTTTCAGCTTTCTTGATCCAAAACGGCCGTTGCTGCAACACATAGAGCAGCTCGTCAGAGATGATCAGTCGAGACATTTAGGGGGTGAAAAAAAAAACCAAAAACTGCTGAAGTTAGTAGTCCTCGTCCCCATCATCATTTCTGTAAAACTAAGAATTAGAAACGGGCACCCATCTTGCAACAACAACATGAGAGCTCCCTTCTAGCTGGTACAGATCTGAGTAGAGACTTCTACTGATCAAGTTATAACTCCAACAGTTACATCTGAGGATCGATAGACACAATATATATGTATATTGAGCACACTAGATCTAAATTTCTTCATCTAGCAGATCAGCTAGCTAGCTAGTTAGTGTGCTGCAGACAGACTTGACACAAGTTTGGAGCAGCAGCAACAGCAACAAGAGCATTATTATCATGTGCATGAAAAGGGCTGTCGGTAAAGAACTCAAAACAGAAAAAATATTAATCCACTCTCATGGGGCTTAAGAGCAGCAGCAGCAGCAGCTCCTCCCTCCTAATCAGCAGCTGCTGTTACAAAAGCTCATGATAGCTACCACCTGCCGCCTGGCTAGCGCTCCAAAGCTGGAAACTGCAACAGTCAAAAAAAACAGAACAAAAGTTGTGGTGGATGAGGCATGGGTGACAATCAGATCAGAGACTGGAGAGTAGAGAAGGACTCCAGACGATGGATGGATCCATGGATGAATAGATGGATGGATGGATGGATCCATGGATATATGGATGGATGAATGGATGGATGAATGGATCCATGGATGGATAGATGAATGGATCCATGGCTCCATGGATATATGGATGGATGGATTGATGGTCACAGCTGCTGCACAAGTACTGAGTTCATTACTACGTCCTAGCTAGGCTAGGCTAGGCTAGGCTAGGGTTTGTAGCGCAACTGGTGGTGGTATTGACGCAGCATGTGCAAAGGTAGAGTGTGCAACAGAGTACCTGCAACAGTTGCTGTGATTTAATTGTTATTATAGCCGATGCTGGTGGTACTGCTGATGTGGTTGGAGTGAATGAAGTTGGAGAGTACCCAAATGAATGCGCGGGGGGAGGGGCTGAATTCATTACAAGCTGCTTCACAGTACTCATCAGCTTGCACGCCACTAACTAGTACCGACACTCTTTGGTTCGGTTATCTACTTCAAGGCCTCTCTCTCTCTCTTCAGGGTTTCTTTTGAGGTTTTCATCATGTGGTCAAAGTGGCTACTATCATACAGAAAATCATTTAGCCAAAATTGTTATTTGCATATTAGATATCGGAAGTAGGAAGGAAAAACATAACCTTTTTTTATATTCTTTGCTACCTGCTGGAAATTATCTTAAAATTCTGGCGATTTGAAGAACAAAAAATTCGTCTTCAAAATCTGGCAAGTTTGGGCCATTTTTGTCCTTTGAAAATCTTTGAATAGTTCAAAATCATATTTTTCAGGTCAAAATTTGAAGAAAATTCACTACTAAAAGAGTCGTTGGAGCCCCCTACTGCGACATTGGGTGAACCAACACAATGTTGGTACTCAATTTTATTTTTTTCCTCCAACAAATCGCCAAAAGGCAAGTATCAAATTGAACCCATGACACCCCCATTGTAAAACCAAGGTCATGATCCGCTACAATTCACCTAAACCTAATGCTACCAAGTGGCAACACACCATCTTGAAACCCTAAACCTAACCATCGCTAGTTACATTACAAGGATTCTACAACTCCAAACTTAGGAGTATTTCAATCTTTAAACTCCACAAGCCTTTTCAACTTTCTTTGTAACTCAAGCTTTGAGACTTGTTTTTTTTGTCTTTTTTGTTGCCCAATTTGCATTATGCAAATGTTTGATGGCTTGTCATTTAAGAGTCGAGATTTAAGAATGAACACCGAGGAAGGATGTATCAAATTGTCAATAGTTAAGAATCCATTGGTGATGTGCACTTAGGTTTAAAGCAATTGTAATGTGTGTCCATTGTTAGTGTGCATTATGCACTCAAGTTTAGGGCAACCACAATGTGCACTTAGGCACTAGGCAATGGGTAATCTTCTTGAGTTGAACGATTTGGGGATTATACTTTTGATTTCTAGGATTTGGTTTCACAAGCTACAACACACCTCAAATCAACCGTTGTCTAAACAAGCTCCAATAAGAGTTTCCAATTTTCACATGCTAAACATTAAGGTTTTTGTTTTGTTACAAGCTTTTTGCAATAGGTTTAAGGTTTCCCTTGTAGTCTCTTGGATGTTGTAATGTTATCATTTTACTTTCTTATTTGTTATAATATATAACCAAGTCATACATACTTCCATCATCTAAATTCCATGGCCTTTCTAGAAATGTTGAAAATTTTCAAATTCAAGTTTTTTTTCCTTTTTTCCTAGCCTCATCAAAGTGAGGATCATCCTTCTTTTTCATAACCACCATCTTTTGTTGTTTTGTCTAATAACAACCCACCCAAGTATCAATGCTTAGAGTTTATGTAAATTTTTACTATTACAACAAAGATTCAAAGCATGCCAAAAATGAACACACATACACCACTCATGATTAACCTTTTGTTCTTATAAGCTTATAGTTATGTGCCCAATAAACAAAAATGCAAATTTGTGCAATTTGATGTGCTCTTCCTCCTTGTTCATGATTATTATTGTTTTCATAATCAATCATCTCAATCCTCCTTTGTGTAGAAATAATTGATGTTTTTGGCACATCTAACAACATTTTTTTCTACATTAAAATGTTCACGTGAATTTGGTGGTTTAATGTTGAAAGAATTGGGTGAAATTGGTGAATATGGATTGCAGTGGGAACAATGTTTTCCAAGGGAACCAAACCAAGGTGACATTATAGTTCAAGGAAAACTTTAAACCCTTTTTTACGAAGTTAATTGTTTTATTAACAAAGTTAATTTGGAGGTTGTTAAATATATTAAAATTGGATCTAGTGCATCAACTAAAAGGTGTTTCGCTAAGTTTACATTTCTTTTTGTTCATAACCCAAAAAAAATCATGAAATTTCAAGTTTATGAATATTGAACACTATAAGCAGCAAGTTTTTTAGAAATGTCAAAACAAGGTGGATTTCCATCTTTCTTTGGTGAAATAGGTATATCCCAAATTCCACACCTTCATTGTCAAAATGCACTGTAAAAGTGAAATAAATGAAGTTGCATTGAAAACTTTGAATGATTTATGTGACATTGAATTCATTATTGGGCTATTCTATGTTTGTTTATGATTTCATTCATTCAATTAAACTCACATAGGAAAAGCTCTACAAACTTTATTGCGATCCATATGTCAAATTTGAATATTTTTTCTTTAATAATTTTAATTATATTGAGGCCTTAACAAATGAATTGGTTTTTTAACCTAAATGGTGGAAAGGATGATGTGTATTTCATGTTTCTTTTTGTTGGACACCAATACCTTGTTTATTAATCTATTGTTCAACGGCATTGGAGATTTACAACCTATCATCAAAATTATTTTTAATTAGGCTATCAACAAGATGAAAGAGGGATGTGAGGGGCAACTTGGAACCTTGTTTCAAAGCTTGAATGTCACTTCTGAAAACATTAGTTTATGATTCCCTTGGGTGTTATTTATCCACAATTTTTGGGTTAAAATCTAGTAAAAGCAAAGAAAAGTTTTCACATTCACTTAAGAATGTTGAAGTAACTTTTTTATCCCCCTCACAATGTGGTTGATTGTGACAATTTTGTGATTATTTGTTATTAACGCATGTTCTTGATTTGCAAACAAATTTTGTCAAAATGACCATGGTTCATAATTTTGAACTAATTTTGTAAGAGAATAATGATTTAAACCTTGGCTTTAGTACAAAGTTTCTACATCCACTATCCTCAACTATAAGTTTTTAAAATACATTAAAGTGGTTGGGATTTGTTATCTAAGTCCTTGGTTCTATTGAAGATTAATTGACTTTCAATACTATTGATTTCATGAAAATCAAGTTGCAAAACTAGTTGAACAAACGTTTGGATCTATGCACCAACTTTATAATCAACATTTTTTTATGTTGTAAAATAAGTCATCACCAAGTGGCAAAGCAACTTCTGTTATTATGTGGATGTGTAGTGAAGTCCTAACATCAAGTTAATTAAAATTGCAGGTTTTTTGGATTTCAAATTTGGATGATGAATCACAAATACGAATGTGCCATAATTTTGATGTGGCTTTTGCAAATATATAAATCACACAAGTTTGATATTTTGCTTGAGTTTATATTTGCTTCAATTTTTTTAATTTATTGTCTTCAATTATAAATTTGGTATGCATGGAGGGGGGTCCAACTTGCAAGGAGATTTGTAAATTATGATTTTTTTGTTGTTCCAAAATAATAAGTAGAGGACACATATGTGAGATGATGTAATGAATAGCAACTTACATGAGCATTGCTGAAACCAAAAAAATAATAAAAATAAACATCAAAATAGGTCTTTCTTTTACCTCTATTTTTATTGTAAACTTAAAAGTATGGGTTTTTTTTAATTAGCTATGATTGCAAATTGAGCAACACCTTTTGGAGGGTGGGGTTTCACATCCCTTCGAGGATCTTAAGTTTCAAACCAAGTTTGAAAATGATACTACAAATCATTGACTATGAAATCCAACAATTCCAAGTTGTTTTTCCCAAAGGTGAATTCAGACCTTTTGCCATTTTACCATCTCATTAATATTCATACCATTGTCTCGTGTGAATGTTGATCAATTTTGAATTGAGATATTTGTCAAATTATGTGTGATTGCCTAATAATATAGTGGCTATATTCCATCCATCATTTTAGTTATTTGCCTTAAAATATTTTGCCAAATGTATTGAAGCAAGATCATATTGTTGATCCCATCCTTCATGAAATTGTATGTGAAAACTAGATGTGAGATAGACTTAGGCTTTTGCCAATGAATTTATTCTTTGAAAAGAAAGGAACTTTGTTTTGTGTTGTAAGTAAATTGTCACATATCACAGCTCAAACCCTAAACCAACTTTCCATTGTTGCTCCTCTTTGAGGAATACATGTGCCAAAATCCTTTCTACTCATCACACTAATGGGGGACTCACATTGATTTTTACAAAGGTCTTGCAACTTTCAAGTCTTTCAAAATTCAGTCACTGTGTATTGTAGCTTTTTTAATTCAATCATCTTATTCTGCACTTTTTGGATTATTTTCTTTGCAAAACTTTAAAAGGAGTTTTGAGAGTAAAAGTTGTTCCAACAACCATGTGGCAACTTTCTAGGAAGGATGCTGATTATAGTGATCATTTTGTACAACTTAAAAAAATTTCCTTTAAAAAAAATAATAAAGGACACAAATTCTAATTGGATTGGAATTTGGAGACTGGGGTTCTTGAGTCTCGATTTTGAAACACATTTGTGACTTGGGAGATTACATTAAACCTGATGCAAGAATTTTAATCATTGTATATGAGTTGGTTTGTAACTTGTAACTTGTAAGCTGCAAACTTGCATTCTTGCTTCTGGTGGCCTCTTGTTTTGGCTCAAATCTACTCCCTTTGAAATCACTCCATAGTCATATAGACTACTCTGTCAGCCACCATGTCGCCAAATACATTACCCTGGCAGCTATTTGTAATGTTGTAGTCAGTCTGTGGCCAATTTGCAAGTGGCAACTGCCCATCTTGACCACTCCATGAAATAATTTAAAGCACCCAATAGGCTCCAACTCAAACCAAAAATTTAGTTAGCTAGGCTAGATGCAGTCTGAGCAGTGTAGCCAGATGAGCAACTAGCCAGTGTACAAAATAAAAATGACTAGCCTAGTTGGTTCCATTTTTGGCCTTAGGTCTGCTTCACACCAGGAATCATCAGGGCTGATGTTCGACCCAAATCAATGAGGTGAAGGTACCAACATGGGTGCTAGTTCACCCTGGACCTCCCTCTGCTGCCTGCCATGAAAAAGCATTCATTCAAATACTAGCAGCCTACAAAACTTCAACAGCTACTCTACCCACCAGGCTTAAATCTGATCATAAAGGATCATGGTATAGGACTTTAACCATGGCTACTTAACTTGCTTATTATGCCTTTCTCTAGTGTATTAATTTTTTTCAACTGCATAGACTCTACCTGATCTATGGGAGTTTAAACACTGGTAAGCTACCTAAAAGATTAACCAGTTCTACCATTCTGCCCCATATATATCTGTACCTTACATTCTCTCTTTTTATTTCACAACTGCATACAGTACCCAGTGCCCCCACCTCTATGAGAACCATATGTACATACTATTCTCACAAAGAGCTAGCTCTTGGATGACTCCAAGAAGAGACCAAAAACCTAACAGGGAATCGTGCAACATGGAGTTTTGCAACAAATTTCCCAGGGAGTCTTGTAGAGAAAGAAAGTTCAATTATGCCATCTGCAAGGGTGTACTGTGAACCAATGTCAAAGGGGAAGTCGGATTGACATTAGTTGTGAGAGGGATTTCTAACAAGGATTACTGAGAGCTTCCTCACAATGCAGACAGGGAGTTGTATGAAAACTCCTTGTGTTTCCCAACTGTCTACAATGCACCTCTCTAGGACTTTAGAGCATCTCCACCAATGCTCAGGATGTGACCCTGCACTGGAAATCTTGGATGAGGTTCATCAGTCAAATCCAGTGAATCTACTACTACTGGAAGACTGCTGGGACCCTGAAATTTTTTTAAACCTTTCAGTTCAGAGCCCTGGTGGAGTCTTGGAACAATCTAATAAACACAATCCAATAGTATTGATTGACTGCTCCCTGTTTCTGATTGGCTAGATAGTTTGATTGGTCCAAGTGGGTTGCTATTAGTAGTCTCCACACCTTTTGCAGTCCCAGTTTCAGTTATATTGGTGGGGTTGGAAAAAAAGGTTAGTACCCTAAACTAAAACTTGGATGTGAGAAATATTTGTGCAGGGTCAGGTACTTTGCATATGTACCTGTACCATTAGCTCTACTGTATTTCACAACTGCATACAGTACACCTTTGTGGGACATTAACCATATGGATCTACTTTTATGTATCTACTTTCACAACTGCATTACATTCTACTTAGATGGTACTTAATTATATATGCACCCACTTAGAGCATCTCCACCCCGAAAACTGTAAACAACTCCTTTATTTTACAATAGCATATCATTTAATGATCCCCACCCACAAACGTCATAAAAGTCCCTTCACACACTAAAAGACCTTTTATGTCTTTACATCTGGACGAGTAATGGTCACTGTCCAAATCCATAGTAGAAAAAAGCTTTTAAAGGGGTTAAAGTGACCACTGCAAAATGGACCAGCGACCAGCAGCAGGATTTGTGCTATCCTCCTGCAAGATTTAATGAAAAGGGGTGTTTGCTGGTGTGTGGGGGTGGAGATGTTCTTACCTTCGTCTCCTGTATTTGTCAACTGCATACAGTCAACCTAGAGGGGACTTTTAACTATATGTACACCTATCTACCTTTCTCTCTTGTATTCTATAATGGCAATACAGTAACCTGCAAAGTTCATATGGGGTGGTGTTTAGTGTCCTGCTTGACCTAGAAGACACTTTTAACCAAATACATGTTAAGTTTCTCTTGCAGCTAGTACAAAAGCATTCAAGACAATATAGAGAAGGAGCTGGTGCTACCCCACCCAAATCTACCTACAAATGATTTTAAAGAATCCCTTCTGTAGATTTTATTTTTGCTGCTGGTTCCTCCAGGAAATTGCTTTGCTCAGGGATGTGTTGGCTTTCTTGAGGGATGTGTACCTCACACTTCATCAAGGTTGTCTAGAGGAGCTGCAAGATTCAGCAGCCTTTGGGAAAGCTTCTGCTTGCATCATTCCAAGATATGATGAGTGTTTGTTTGGTGGCCCTTTGTGAGCCCCAATCATTCAGCACAAAGTTCCCTGAGCTAGAAAGTTCCGGGAGCCAGAAAGTTCCATGAGTTCGAGAGATCATTGCCTAACCTTGTATTCCCAAACCCATCAAGAGGCACTTAGTTGAAGTACTCAGGTGAAGAGTATTATGAAACTAAACATAGCTAGATGACTGGGTGTGTGAGTGGGAAGAGTTCTTATTCATACTCCTTCAAGAGTGGGAGGGATCTTACATTTACAAGTAGGCATAACATTGCTCCCACTCTTAAGGAGTAATCGCAAGATCCGAGATATTCATCCATGAATTTTATAAGGTGCCCTCCAAATACATCTGAACATTTTGCCCAATGCAAGGTATTTATAAATTCATTCAATAATTTTACTTAATCTAAATTATCAAATTTCTTTTATCAAAATTTTTTTTTCCCCCCCTTGTGCTTTAGGAACTTATTTTTGTATGTTTTGGATTGCTAGCTTGCATTCATGGTTTTCTTACAAATTCAATATTAGGAATCTTTTCTATGGTTTTTTTCTAATTGTTAGCATTTTTTTGTAAAAATTCTCTTAATAAAGTATCAACAACTACTAGACCAATTTGTGCATAATCTATCATCAAACCAATGCCTAAATGGCCTATAAATAGGTAAATCATATTTTGTGGCATTTGCAAATTTAGTTGTTTACCAGAATTAATAAGGGCCTTAAAGGGCATGAAAAAATAGTTGTATATGAAGCAAAGAAAACCATAAAGAAAACCATTATTTTTACTAAGGTGAAAAGTGTGAAAACATAATTTCAATTACTCATATGACCTTATATGCAAAACCTTTAGCCATCATTTGCAAACATTATGCACCTTCAATGAACTATCAAGTAGGATAAAGGTGCAAATATTTGTAGAAGGCTGAGGACAAATTAAGTTTAAAGGATTAAAAATTAACATTCATTCCAAGGAAAAAAAAAAGTTGTTTAAATTATCTTTTCAACTTGTATTTTCTTTACATTTTAGGGGATTTGTATAATCTATGAACAAAAATAAAAGGAAAAAGACCCATTTCATGGACAATCATGATGACGCAAACACTACTATAGACATTATACATGTTTTCAAACCCTTACATTGGAAATATAATGTTTAATATAAAATTTTGTTACTTATATTCCAAGCTGACTAATTAGGATCATTTTAATTGAACAACAGATATGTAGGTCTCATATGATTAAATTCAATTTCCATTTTAATTAGATCAAACACCATTGGGTACATGTGGACTATGCAATGCTTACAAGTACATTATAATTATAGTTGCATAACTTAATCATATCATTTTAACATGTTTTATAATGTGCCATGTGTGAGGGAAATATGCGATTTTTGTTGTTTTATATGCAAAATGTATTTTTTTAAAAATTTTGTATCAATCATTTATAAATTAAAGAAAGTAGTTATATGTTTATGATAACCATATGATTTAATCTTATCCTTCTTCAACAAGACAAGGTTGACAATGCCATCCATTAGAAAAGTTTGTACATATCAACAACTAATGCAATCTATATATATATATATATATATATATATATATATATATAAGAAAGAAAAGTCCTACAATAATATTTTAGAATAAAATCAATAAAAACATGTATACTCAACACATT
>Ga0116231_10005455_pt1 | contig 25037 bp, 13 predicted proteins | sample S1TSphgellanicum_2_FD_89695 | JGI IMG/M metagenome (GOLD analysis project Ga0116231, IMG submission 89695) | Host-associated microbial communities from peat moss isolated from Minnesota, USA - S1T2_Fd - Sphagnum magellanicum MG | ecosystem: Host-associated > Plants > Peat moss > Unclassified... | reverse complement strand
TTTTTTTTTTGGTTTTTTTTTTTTTTTTTTTTTTTTTTTGTGTTTGGTTTTTTTTTTTTTTTTTTTTTTTTTTTTTTTTCTTTTTTTTTTTGTTTTCCCTTCCTTTTTTTTTTTTTACGGGTTTTTTTTTTTTTCCACTTCACATTTGATTTATTAACTTTCTTCACTTATGATGCATTCACATTTGATGTTAAGTCAGTGTTAGATGAAAATCTAGGTGGCATCCTAGGTGGCACCCACTATTAGATGGGCAATAACTTAATGTTAAGTGATTGTTAGCTTAACATAAAGTTTTCATGGCAAGTAGGGTTAAGTCCTCAATGACTAGCATGGTGTTAGGGGACTCCACACTAGTAGAGTCCCTAACACCTAGTGTGAACACACCTATCATTCTGAAGGTTCACAAGTCCTTGCACATTATGGGGCCCGTTTTGTTCATCCACTTATTGTTGTTGTTTGAAGGAACAGAATCCTCCTCTAGAGATACAGTAAACTCTCTCTAAACTAATACTGTGTAAACTAATATTCTCTCTAAACTAATATGCGGGCACAGGCCCGTGGCAGGCCTCATACTTAATCTAATAATTTCTCCATAAACTGATATTCAATATTTTTTTCCGGTCCCATAGCATTTTATAAACTAATACATCATATGTACATGTATTCCGAGAGTACCCAGAGTGCAACTTTCCACAACCTCACTTTCTGTCAAGATTTCTACCACTCATGTCATATGATCTTTTACATGCTTCTTGGATCCTCCACCAAGCTCTACAAAGTTCTGTTACTTTTCCCAATGATCCACAACCTTCTACTAACCTCCACGACCTTCAATGCTGCTCTCGCAGGTTCCGGAATGATTTTTGTTACCCCCATATAATTTGTGTAAACTTCCGGCCGGTCCCAAGGATATTAGTTTAAAGAGAGTTTACTGTATAGGGTACATACTTTTCTAAGTTCACCATATTAAACCCTGATACCTATTGTACCTATAAGCATGTGCTTCAATTAACCAAGGGCCACTTTAGATCAGGGTTCAAGGTCCAATAAAATAGAGCAATCCTCTTGGATGGAGAGCCATAAACTGGACCCATGGCCTTTAGATGAGGGTCCAAGACCAAAGAGTGGCAATCAAGGCTAAACCTACATGGCGCCATTTTGGAGGGAAAGTCAATTGGTTTGAACCCCAGAAAAAGAGTTATGATTTGAAGAACCTAAGATGCAACCTAGAGTCCAAGGCAGGGTTCAAGGATTCAGTTTATTGGCCTTGCCTACCAAGGCAAGGATATTGTGTTTAGAGTGTAGTAGCTTAAGGAATTTTGGCCCCTAGGTAATAGGTCTATTTTTATAGGAGGATTCTTTGAAAGATGATATTTTGGCTTGTGTTGAAACTTAAGATTAGTTAGAGAGTTATAATATCTTGAAGGATTTTAATTTTGTTTTAGAGGATGTTTTGAAAATTATATTTTTGCATGGTAGAATATTTGAGTCTTCATAATTGTTCTTTTGCCTTAAGATACTTTCTATTGGAAATGGCAAGCCCACAGTGTGACACACCCCTTGTTTCAAATGAGTCCCAATTAGTTCCTATGAATTCGGACCTTGGACCCCCCCCACCTAAAATGGTCCTAAAGCATAAGATATGCAGAATATCATATTTAGGGTGGAGGTTGTGGGCTATAGAATCTGAATGTTTTCTTTTTACAATTTGGTGATTTAGCCAAAATAATGATCATCTTAAAATAGTGAAATGACTTTTTTGTGAAAATATGAAGCTGAAGTATGGAAAACCATCATAATTATTGCACACTATAATCTGAAGAATTTCACTCCTTATATAACAATATCATAGTAGATTGTGAAACAAATAATAATTTCAGATTTTTAAACAATTTTTTTGGAGAAAAATTAATTATTCTAGACCCGAGGCTATGGTATAATGTGAGAGGCTCTTGAGCTACTACTAGGCCGGCCAATGAGAACCAGTCAAAAGAATCCAGACCAGAATTGGAACTGGAACGGCCCTCCAAACCAAAACTGGCCCTTGGCTAGAACAAGTTTTGATTCTTCATTTCTCTTGAAACATTTTTATTTTATTTATAAAAATTTCAACATTGCCAATTTAACATTATAAAATAATTTTCACAAGAATTTTTGGGACTTTTTAAAAGTCCTTTGAACCACTCATTAATTCATTCACCCCTCCACATATACTAGAAAAAAATTTATGAGCTCTTTACACATCCTTCTATGTTATTGATTTCCTAATAAAACCTACTATAAACATTTGACAATTTCCCATTTTTTTTCAAAATCTAACAATTACAAACCCTAAAAATCATTTTTTGGGTTTTTTATGCTTAAATTTGCACCCCCAAAAAAAAAAAATCTAACTAAATATTCGTTACCTTGAACAATGCCAAAGCATGTCATCAAACCAAAGGTGACAAATGCCATACATTGACAACGTTATGCTACGTACTTCTTTAATTTTATTCTTGGTTATTAACTCGCCTGCAAAAGGGACCCATAAGAACAATTACATTCATGATCATGGTTGCCTTGTTCAAAATCGATGCCACGTTAGTAAAACATTCACTATGGTTTTGGGCTAATTTACTATGGTTTTTCTCCTTTATATAGTTAAAATTATGATCAAGTGTTTTGACTCCATATGTGGCTTGCAAATACAACATATGCTTTTTAGACATTTTCAAATTGCTAATGGCTTCAATGAACTTCATTTATTCCAAAAAAAAAGCCTGAATGCATTCATAGTATGAATTCTTTTCAATGTAAAATCCCATTGTCTTAACATTTAGGGGTTGGTTAACCAAAGAAAGGTTTGCTTAACCAATTACTATGACCACGGTGAACGAACAAGCTCACTTTCTCAACCTCTTTTTTCATTATTAATTTTTAATGAACTTTCTTATGAAGAAATGTGATTTAGTTGCACATAATTCTTTAGTTTATTGTTATGATTGTACACAATTGTTTCATGGAATGCAAGTTGGGTGTAATTTTAAAGTCAAGGTTTTGTCGAGAAATGACATCCATTCCATGAAGGTTGGATTGCATTGGCTCCCTACAAGTGAAATGCATGGCTAGGTCCACTCCAACAACATGGATTGGAACTATTTTTTGGTTCACACTAGCATTAGTTGCATTTGCACATTTTAAATTTTTAAGGCCCTACTCCTATTTATAGCTTAACTTTTGAATATTTAACTTTTGAATAATGTTATCCAACCATGAGCTACCAAATGGGCAAATCAAAGACCAATGAAAAAAATAATCATTTTAAAGTTACCTTAAAATTTTGCTTTAAAAAAAATTTAGGGTCCCAAGTTACTTTCAATTTTTTTTGGGTGTGGATTCATATTACCAAAGAAAACATACATATGTCTCAATGCTTTCAACTTTTATAGGTTTTTTTCTAAGTACATTGTGTGCCGGTGCTAATAGATCCCATTGATCTTTTTGTGTCTTCTTTTTTATTTCAAGCAAACATGTCCATTGAGAATGTTTTTGTTTTTTTTTTCTGCATTGTTTTTGTTCATGAATACATTAGGAAGAGGTAACTTTGCAAATGGTGGAAATTCCCAATTTTATCCACAATTGGAAAACAATGCATGAAGTTGTTTGGCATTGTATTTGTATTAGTGAGGTTTGAGACAATAAGTGGTTGAAGGAATATAGGATGAGTTATAACACTTTTCATATTATGTATGGGTTTTGAGACCTTACACTTAACTATAAATCACCTAAAGCCTCTAGAAGTTGAGAGGATAGTGGTTATGGTGTTGAAATGATTGGCTACTAGTTATCTTAATCAAGCCATTGCAAATGTTTATGGGACAAGGGTTAATATAGTGATCAAATATACAATTCTCATCCCTGAAGTTTTACCAAACAAGGACAAAAAAATTTCACATTTCATTAACATTCCACATGATCAAAGATTGGATAAAATCATCCAAGCCTTCAAGGAACTTTGAAGGATTCCACAAATGTGTGGAACCCATTGATGATTTACACATCGAGCTTGCTAAAAAGCCAACATTTAAACTTGTTCTAACAAACTATTGGAATAAACATGACCACTATAATGTGGTTTTGCAAGTTGTTTGTGATGCCTTTGATCAACATCATGAAAGCTTGCCCACAAAAAAAGATTGGGAGATGAAGCAAAAGATGATTTTGATAAGGAATTACGAAAATGGCAAGTGAAGATCAAAAATGCCTTTGCACACCTTAAAAATAGATGATGAATTTTAAAAGCCTTCACAATTCATTATTTAGGTCAAATCATTACGAACTTGTTGCGCTTTACATAATTTTTATAGAATGCATAATGAACAATTGATGGTCAATGGTCCACTCATGGACGAACAAATTAATTTGAATGATTTACAAATGCCAAGGCAATTTGAAGGTGAGCAAATTTCTAGGTTAACATCTTTTTGGATTAAAAATGCATTATTTCAAAATTAGAAAACTCATATTTAATAGACGGTTAAGGTTTTCGAAACACAACTTTGACCTCAAACAATTAATATAAATATTGCATTTCTTAATAAGATATATGCTAAAAGTACTTGGGCTAACCACATGAAAGTTCTTTAATTTCAAACTATACATACATACATACCTACCTATATAGTAATTATAGGTAGGTAATTACCTACCTACCTATCTACTTAGCTATTTACCTATTTACTTATTCATTATTTATTTACTTACCTACCTATTATGTACTACCTACCCACCTATCTAAGTACCTATTTATTATTACCTTTTTTTTGAAACCATAAAATTAAATAAAACTTAATGCCTAGAATATAATTAAAACATTCAAGTTGGGACTCTTGTTTAAAGGCTTATTTAAATGAATATCTTCTTTGAACTTTTGACATTAAATAATAGAACATATTCTTATTAATGACATCCAAAGAATTTCAAAAGAAATCAACACGCCCCAAAATGACATTTTTTTCATGTTTCCATCTGATGGGTAACAAAAAATCTAAAATTTGATTTTTATTGATGTTTTAATATATGTGGTCACAAAATTTGGAATTTTTTTAAAAATTATATTAAATTTCATTTAATGAACTCAAAAGAACATTAAAATTCAAATTCAAATTTATTACTCACGATAAAGTTTGAAAAAAAAAACGAAATTAATAAAATATGTGTATAGATTAATAATTATGACATTTAAATTTTTTTATTGGTTCGTTATATTTTTAAAAGGTGGGGAAATAGTGTATGTATATATATATAAACCATGTTGATATTTTAAATATGTTTATTGACAAATCATTTTATGAAAAAAAAGAAAAAAAAAATCTTCAAGATATCATTGTTTTTCAAGGTATGAAGTAGTGAAGATTCAAATGCATTTTTGGTCAAATTACTTAATATTTTTGGTTCAATTTTTTTTCTAAATGTGTAGATATTGGAAAAAAATTTAAGAATGAAATCTATTTATTTTCATTTGGACAAAGTATGAAAATGATAAAAATTGTCAAAGTTGGGTACTTTTGTATGGGACAAAGGATGATGTGAGATAATGTTATAAACTTATTCCATATCTTTTGTCAAATTGAACTTTGTAAACTATATAACTAGATGAAAAAACATTAGTGTACACACAATACATGCATTATATATATTCAAAAATGCAAAAATTACTTGTGATGAACTAATAAGAAAGGCTTGTCACCAAAAAACAAATAGGTGCCTACTTACCTACCTATTTAGGCCTACATATCTACTTACCTAGGCAACCTATATCTAGGCCTAGTCTAGTGGCCTAGCTTTAGGTGCAACCTACTTTAGGTGCCTAGACCTAAGCCTAGGTTACCTAAACCTATTTTAGGTGCCTCGACCTAAGCCTAGTTGCCTAAGTTATAGGTTTTATGTTCTTAGACCTATGCTTAAACTTCAAGTTCTTAAACCTTAATACTTAGTTTTAGGCAAAGTATTGGTTTTAACCTAGGTTGTTTAGGTTCTAGCCATGTGGCATATCCTAAGTGGTTAATGTTTAAATGCCATGTGATATAACTTAAGTGGTTAATGCTTAAATACTAGGTGGTTTAACTTAGATGGCCAATGTATAAATGTCATGACCAAGGTTTGACTAGTCACCTTATTGACCATCGCATGAAACCACCCATAAAACCATTAATTATACATCTATTACTCAAACATCCTTAAAAAAACCAGCAAAAAAATTGAACCAAACCACCCAATCACCTATTCAATGGTTTTTTTATCCCACCGAGGACCAATCACTACCCTAAACCATGAAGTCTACTAAAAACTCACTATAATGATACCATTACAAAATGAGTGGTTTGCACATTGATTTAACCACATGTTTTCTAGTAGTGATAAAAATTTACCATGTATGAGTAAGTGATATTTAATTAATACTTGAAAAAAACATGCATTGAAAATTCTCTTAATTGCAAGATGGATGCTTATGTCCTTCAAAGTCTAGCTTCATTAGACGAAGCTAGATTTTTATGTTTTCATTACATGGGTTAGCATGTTTTTCCATTGCCATATTTTATCATTCCATTTCCATGGTTTCTTCACATAAATGTAACTCCAATGTTCAACAATCTAAATGCATTTGTTGGGCAAGTGCAATGTGGTCCCAAACCATTTGTAAATTAATCTCCCCCATGCCACCATTTGGCAATATTGTGTCCACAAATCAGTCCATTGCTTATGCAATAGGCTTAGATGGGTGTTAGGCCTTTTCCGTTTACATATTCCACTTGGTTTCCTTTCAACACTAAGGATTTTTGCAAACTTTTTCACCAGGGGATTCAAGTCCAAGAGCTTCAACCATCACTTCTTGGGTTTAAAGGGTTGAATAAGGCCCATAATAACCCTCCTTCGGAGACTAACCACCTCACAATCTTTATTTAAATCAAATATTGGGTCTTGCTCCTTGGGCCAATATTGTTCATATTCTTCTTCAAGCTCAATTGTTTGTCATATGTAAGGAACTTGAATGCCATTATCCATAACAGCCAACATGCCTGCAACTTTTGGAATGCAACCTCAAAAAAATTCACATTGTTCATACCATTGCCAAAAGGATGGGGTCCCTCCAGAAGTCTTGACCACTTCCTCTCAATTTTTTTTTGTGTTTTTTTCATAACCAATCATTTTTGTTTCTACAATTTTCTTTTGTTATTGTGAGCCCAAACTTCCTTAAAATGTTGGATGTAATCTCATTCCCATGTTGGATGTAATGCCATTTTTCAAAATCCCATGTTCACAATGGATGTATTTGTCATAATAAAACTCCAAAAAATGTTGAACCATTTCATTTGACTAATGAACCTTTGCAGAGCTTGTTGTTGGACTATTAGTGGCCATTTAAAATAAGACTGCAACAAAAAATATGGTCAAGAAAACTATTCAACAATAGTTTAAAACTGAAATTTATTAACAAATGCTCCCATAAAACCCTAAATTGCATCTTGTTGCTATAAGGCTTTACATGCACAAAATTTAACAAAATTGTTTGAAACAAATTAAATAGGTATATGTAACAATTTAACGTTACAAAATAAAATTTCCACTCTTTAATGTAACAAAGATTGATGGTTGTACTAAAATGAAAAAAAATCACCTTTACAATCCACATTAGGTGCAAGGGGTAGATTTTTGTTCTAAAATGTTCACATTTGATCCAAATCTAGCAAAAGAACTTGAGTAATAGGTGTGTGCCCTCATGTAGAATGCATTAAAAAACATGAAATGTATATTTAAATTCAAATAAATATATACTAATAAAAGACTATTATATACGGGTTTAAGGGATGTAAGACCAAATTATGAAAAGTTGCACCAAGATTCACAATATGTATTAAGCCCATGTGATCAAATAAAATGTTTAAAATGTATGCTTGGGTTTGGGAAAACTAACCTTCAAGAAATTCTTACTTCTTCTTATGTGGTGAAAGCTTCGACCTATAAAATCACATTCAAATTAACCAAAATGTGTCAAAAAACACAATTAAAAGCTTTGGATGCATTTAAAATCAAAATCTTAACTTAAAAATATGTAAAAATGTAGAAAATGCTTGCAAACATATCACTTAGAACACTCACAAGTTTAAGCCCTAAAGCATCAAAAACTTGCCCAAATGATAAGAAATCACTTCTTTTAATTAAAATAGCTACTAACTAGAGGCTATTACATAAACAAAATTATGAGAAAAATCAAATAATATGTTTGTTACACCTAAAAATCACACTAGAAAAAATTTCAAATATGAGTTGGAAGAGAGTTTCTGGTTTAGGGTGATAGAAACAAAACAATGTCATGTGTTCAAAAATATATTAGAAAATATTTATTGTTTTCTTGCATGATTATTGCTATGTTTTTTTATTATAGGTTAAAGCTATAACTAAATGCCCTATGTGTCATTTTATAACTAGTCCATAGAGTTCCGAATGCACGTTCATTCAAGTGAACACATGTTAACCAAATGTTGTAAATCATTGTTGCAAAAACACACCATATTAAACAAGCATCAACATTTATTGGCCTTGCCTACCAAGGCAAAGATATTGTGTTTAAATTCCTTATAGAATATAGTAGCTTAAGGGATTTTGACCCCTAGGTAATAGGTCTATTTTTATATGAGGATTTTTGAAAAATGATATTTTGGCTTATGTTGAAAGTTGAAATTAGTTATAGAGCTATAATATCTTGAAGGATTTTGGTTTCTTTTGGAGAATTTTTTGAAGATTATATTTTTACATGGTAATATATTTGAGTTTCCATAATTCTTCTTTTTCTTTAAGATGTTTTTTAATGTAAATGGCAAGGCCCCAGTGTGACACACCCCTTGTTTATAAAAGATTGCACCTCCTAGACATTGTTGGGACTACACCATTGGAACATAATTGTCCAATGTGATCTAGTCGTCACATGGAAAACTTTCACATTTGCCACCTTATTTGTTAATGTCTTCTTCTTAAAATTCAAATAAATGCAACTATATAATTAAATTATTTTTTTCATTTTTGAAATCTTTGATTTCAATTTTCACTAATTATGATAATTTTAACACATTCTACTACAACACATGTGCATAACCCTTGCAAAAGTCATTTCATTATTATTTCATACTTTATTCAATTCATATGAATTGGGACACAAGATAGCCATGTCCATTCACATAGACTGCACCACATCCTACACCACTTCAAGGGGATTGCATTTCTTACCATTTTTGTAGAGCTTTCATAATGGGACTTGCATCAAAATGATGTTTTTCTAAAACTCCCAAAAGTTGAAATATTGAAATTTTCAAATTAGAACTTTGAATTTTTTGAAAGTTTGTAATTTTATCAAAAGATGTTTGATTAGGATGATATTATGTTTAATCTTGTAGCCCTTAAAAAGAGCTTTCCAATTACCTATAAAAATTTATATTGAATGTCAATTGGCCCTTAAATCATGTTATAAAATAGAGAATCATTTTTTTCACAAAATGATTCCAATTATTCAAATCACCATAACTTTCAACCATCACATTATATTTTTCATTGAAACCTATTTAATAATTCAAAAGTCATTTGATTTGGAAAAGATTTGAATCCCAAAACTTAACCAAATTTTTTATAAAGGTCATAATTCCAAAATGGGAATGCTCTTGAAAGTCTTTGCAATTCCTTCACTTTCACACTTTCCATTCATTTTGGGAATGTGTTTGAGCCATGACTTGCATTGGCCTCATATTGAACTCATTTATCTCATCCTACCTCAATGATGTGAGATATTCGAAATTAATAAAATTTCACTTACAGTTTACCTATGTGAAATGAGAAAAAAAGAAATGTGTAATTGCGCACACATAAGCTTCCCATCCCTTCTTAAATTTTTCTTTAATTTGCACCATGACATTATTATTGAACATCTTAATCCTTGGTAGAATCTTTAGTTATGTTTTTTGCTAAAGTCCCACCCACTTGGGTGTTTCATCTGTAATTACAAAACAACTTTCCCCAACATACATTTGAATGTGAAAAAACAATGTTGTGACTTTAAATCCAAACAAAACAAGGTTATATAGCCTTATTAGTGTTCTTATTATGTAATTTTTTATTTAATAATTAGAACGCACCTAATTCTTCCAACTTATCTCTAATCAAATCAATTTGAATTCCTTGGGAATGAACATAAACTTGGAATATAAATGGAGTAGATGAACATTATTTCAAACCAAGTGAATATTAACATAATTTAACAACCATAAGACATTTATTTCATAGTTGATCCTCCTCCAATGAATTAGTTCAAGTTTGGAATTTGAAGACATGAACCTCCCCACGGTAACAAACCTCTTGTTCATAAATCAAAAGGCATGAGAGAAACCTAGACATTAAGCCCAGTAGTAATCCTAGCTCGTGTTGGTGGACTACAACGACATTTAACAAAAGGAACCTAATTGTGGCCTTCAAAGTTCACAAACCAAACCAAGATTTCCATACGTTTGATAAAGATATATTTGTGAGTGTGAACAACTCATGCAAACCTAAAAATCAATTTTCTTAAATAGGTGTGCATTAACAAAGTTGCCTCCACAAGCCAAAGTTACCCAAAGTTTGTAAGGCTTATGAAAAACGTTAAATTTTGCCTTCAATAAAGCCTATGTTCTTCTTAGCCACACCTCAACTTACACATTTCTTACGTCATTATGTTGGTCACCCACCCTTTGTTATGTTAGTAAGCTATTTCAAATGATGATTATTGACACATGAACATGTGTTCTTATTCTCCATGTTCAAAATTACACATGTAAGAAATGAACATGCCATCATTATCTTGGTGATATTTCTACAAATAACACAATAAATTTTCACTCCAAATAGGTCAAAGCCAAATGCACCTTGAAATAAAATAAAACAATAGTGGTTATTAAATATTAATGAAGCTTGACTCATAATAATAATAATTCAAGAATGTATAATTTAAATGAGGCAACAACAAGTTATCTTATAACAAGCATTAAATTTCCAAAAGGTGATTATTTTTAGATGTCCAAGGTTTTATATTTTCATAGCTTAGTGTTTTTGATACAAAAGGTAACATTAAGGTGATGGTGGGGATGAAGCATAGATGTGGATTGAGTAATTATATTGTCACATAGGCTAGTGAACATGTTACGTAGTTGATTAACTAATATATATTGTGATGGATCAAGAAGCGATTACTAGAAAATATTCAATGTTGTTGGTGGATCAATTAGAAGTTATTCTTGAATGGTTCAATAATTTTAAAACATTTGACCAATTGGTGTAGGGCACCAAAGAATGTTCATGACCATGAAATCAATGCGTTAGTTTCATATATAAAATGCAAAATTATAAATGTGTTAGTCCTTACATGTTTTGGTGACTATTTTGTTTAGCCAAATTTGTCATTGTTGGAAAGGAACAAAATCCTCCTCCTCCAAAGATATAGCTATGTACTTTTGTATTTTCAATATCTTAAACCATGATATATTGAACTTGTAAACATATGCTTCAATGTACTAAAGCATAAAATATATGGAATATAGTTTGTGTGCCATAGAGTTCTAATTTTTAATTTTTTTTCAATTTGATGATTTAGCCAAAATAGCAATCATTCAAATGAAGAATAGCCAAATTTGACTATAAACCAAATATGAAAGTGAAAATTAAAAACATTTAAGGCCATGTCAAGCCACACCCCCTATTTGAGGCCTACCAATATGTACCACACCCAACATAGAGTGTTAATTAATTCCCCAGCCCCACCCATATGCAAAATTGAGCAATATAAGGTGAGAGCCTTTTTAACTACTTTACCCTAGGGTCGGTTGCATCATTAAATAATCTTTAAAATAGAGAAATGAAAATTTGGGATTTATATGAAGTTGAGGTGTTGAAAACCATCATAATTAATTGCGGGCTATAAGTTGAATAATTCCACGCCTCATATCACAATATCATAGTAGATCATGAAAAAATAATTATTTCAAATTTAGAAAGACGAACTAATTATTGAAAAAAAATATTAATTATTCATTTTGTGCATGTGGAAACTGACCCTAGGCTATGGTACTAACCCACCAGGCTGACCATTTGGTAACCAGTCAGATTTTTTGTACTGGGCCTGGTGGGATCACTGTAGAAAATGCAACTATACAAGTCCAAAGGACAAACCCATTTTCACACCCATTTGCAGGCTCTGTGGATTTTTTTGGTCAAATTGGTAGTGCAGTGGCAGCAGCATGGCGAGCCTCCCCAGGCCGATTTGGAGTTAACTGGCGACAGTTTTGTACAGGACCAATTAAATGTGTAGCCAATACACAAAATTTCTGGCGAAACTCAAACCCCCAAATTTTTTTAAAAACTGAGTGAAATTTGGCGACTCGTTTTTTAAGAAAAAAGGAATTTTTTGGGTCAGAAATTTGGAATTAGTGTCGCCTTTTGACTAGCTCTTTATGTGTTAGGTAAAGCCCTAGGTCGAGGGCATTACCCCACATAAAGTAAAGACCTGCCAGAAATTTAGTGGCGAAACTGAGGCAAAACAGGGAGGGGGACATTATGAAAAACGAAATATCATCCGTGCTCCTGGATGAAAAAATAGGCTTTGTAAGGTTACATCCACATACACTGGACAATTTCTGGCAGGTCATTAATACGGTTTCATAAAAGCACTTGGAGAAAATCTGTTGTGTATTTGGAGGGCACCTTATTTCCATCAATTTCCGTCCTAGAAAAATGGGGGGATCTTATGCCTACTCCTCAATAGTGGGAGGGAAATTATGCCTATTCCTTAATAGTGGGAGGGTACTTACACCTATAAGAAGTAGGCATGATAGGTGTCCCTCCCACTCCTACACCTCATGATTTACTTACTTAGGTTTGGTTCGTGATCAATTTTGCCTAGTGCTTTAGGATAGGTAAACCCCATGGGTGGGGGGACATTCCCTAAATGCTAGGCCCCAACTCGCCTATCACCTCATTCTAGGTCCCTTATTTTGAGAATGCCCCCACCCTAGGGGCTTTACCCTACATACTTGTGTAGCCTGTACCCTTGGTCCCAGTGTGAACTGGTTACCAAACTAAATTTTCCTTCCCAAACAGTAAATAATTGTGATTTGATTGAATTTCCAATGACGAAAACTATTGAAAATTCAATATATTTCACACCTAAGGTCCAAAAATTACCAAACCACCTCCATTAAATCCTACTCACTAAGGACTTTCCAACAGTACAAAGAGTGCACCCAAATTCCTCTATAATTTATTTTTATTTGAATAATTTTTCAATGAAAAATTTCAATATTCAATAACTTTTCCACCGTAGGTTGAAAAACATTATGAAACCAATTTGATGCACCCTTGCTCATCAAAGGCTTTTTTTAAAATATGAAGGACACAACAAGGGCGTTGTGATTTGGTAAATTCAATGTGATAAACAAAACAAACAAATTACCTTCGTTCATAGATAGATAGATGTCTTTTACATGTTTATACAAAAATAATGTGCAACTAATATTTGAAGTTGCAAAATAACTTTTATGTTTTCAATTCACCATGTTGAAATTTTAACCTATGAAAGAAGGCAAAAAGACATTTGAACCCTTCAAAAGGTTGATACTTAAGAATTGAGGTCACTCTAAGGGTTCTAATTGTACGAAGCACAAAAGTATCACTTTCCCTAACTTCATTGAAGCTCATTGGGCTTCTTCAACATGTTCAAATTGTACTTTTAACCAAGGAAATGTAATGACCACAACAACTAAGTAGCAAGCTCACTTTTTTGCCTCCTTTAATGACCTTTCTTGCAAATAAAAGTGATCTAGTTGCACATAATCCTTTAACTTGTCCTTATGATTTTACCCAACTATTTGGTTGCATGTAGGCTAGGTGTGACTTTAAAGTCAATGTCTTGTTGAGAAAACATATCCATTCCATTGCTCAAAGAACTTTCACATTTGCCACCTTTTAATTTTTATACATTTTCTTCTTAAAATTGAAGTACATGCAATTCTAGTTAAATTGTGTTATCATCTTGAAACCATTCACTTCAATTTTCACTATTGACAATTTTAACACATTCTACAACACATGTGCCAAACCCTTGCAAAAAATATTTTTCTTTATATTATTCATGTTTTTTTTTTTCAATTCATATGAATTGGGACATGTTATAATCATGCTCATTCACGCATACTTCATGACCACCAAGATCATTTCAAGGGGATTGTGCTCCCTATAATTATCATGCAACTACCAATGGTTATTACATCAAGAATGAAAGCTTTGAAATTTTTAAGTGAAAACTTTCAAATTTTGGAGTTCATTCTTCTTTCAAAGATATTTCATTGGGATGACATATTATTTTATCTTGTAACCTTTTAAAAAACGATTCCAATGACATACAATTCTTTTCAAGAAAATATCAATTGGCCTCTTAATCGCATTATAACTAAGAGGGAGTCAAATTTGTCACTTGGCCATTTCAATTATTCAAATGATTATAACTTTTACGCATCACATTGCATCTTACATTGAGACGTAGTCAATGATTTAAAAATTGCTTGATTTGAACAAGAGTTGATCCTAAAACCTTATCCCAAAAGTTTTATAAAGGTTATAATTTTCAAAATGGGATTGCACTTGGGAGTTTTTGGGGTTCCTCCTTTGCACTCTCACACACATTTCATTCATTTTGAAAGTACATTTGACTCATGACCTACCTTGGCTTCATGTTCAACGCATTTCCCTTGTTTTGACCCAACCTTGGTCGTAAACCCAAAGTTGGTATCATGACATTGTTTCCTTCCAAAAGTGTGAAATGTTTGAAACTAATAAAACTTCATTTATAATTGCCTTATATGAAGTGAAACATTGAAAAAAAAAGTGTAATTGCACACACAAAGGTTTCCCATCCCCTTTGTAAATTGTGTTTGCACTGTGACATTATTGCACTTGATTGTTTTAGTCATTGCAACAAATATATAAATGCATTATACTAAATATAAAATTTGTGTCAAATATAATAATTTTGACAATGATATGAACTATATATTTCATTATGGTCCGATATAACTCAATTTGTGCAATTCATCACAAAGTATCTTGACTTTTTACTACATATGAGGCAAATAACTTTTTGGCTAGTTAATATGCAAATATATTATTCTATCAAGATATCATGCTATTGAATCTATTGAAAATTATTTTGTAAAGCTCACATATTTATTGAATATATTTTTCATTTGATGAACTTATATTCGAAATCATTCAACACAAAAAATTCCCCTTCAATGGTGGCTTCATTATTCTTAGCATACACTAACATAAATATAGATATAAAGTGGATTTGTTGCAAAGTACCATAAATTTTAGTAGAATTCAAATAACTATAAATAACATATGAAGATCTAAATCAAAAGAATTTCCTTTATGGAATTATTCCATGAAAATTTACATCAAACATAATTAGTTTGACAAAAGTAAACACTTTATATATTTCACTATGACCATAATATTGTTGGCAACACACATTTTTTGCTTGTCTTCTCCTCACCTGTTTCCTTGAAAAAACTTCATTTCCCTTTTCCTTCTTATAATCAACATAAATTCCTTTTCTGCAACTTATTCATCAAAATAGTATCTTCCAAAGTCAATAATTTGACAACTATTATCAATATTAATAACGACATATTTGACAATTACATGTTATGCCCTTTATCAACATGATTCAAACAAATTTGAAAAAAAAAAATAAATAAATGGTGTTATCATGTGTATCACTTCATGTTTTCAAGCCATATTTGTTATAAGGGCCATTTTGGCAAAATGAACATTAGCTTCATCCTTGAAATTTTTCATTACTTACATTATTCCTTGCAAATAATCCTCACTAGCTTCTTCAAATGAAATGTAACCCCATTTATTGTAATTTCGTGATAATCCTGAGCATTTTTTCTTGGTTCAATTTAATAGTGGTGCCATGAATATGGTAGTTAAGTTCCACCTTGGAATTATTATCACAACAAACAATAATAACTAGAACTCTTAACAAAACCACATAATCTTATAATTCAAAATGATGGAAATGTGTGAGGCATGGGTATCACAATGTTGGATATAAATATGTATGTATTTATACATAAATTGATGTAGTAATGAACTAAACAATTTTGAGTTGAGAGGACCCAATTGAATGAGATATGGCATTATAACCATTGTTATTGTGACCTAAAAGATTATTAGGGATCATTCACATTGGGGTTCTTAAAAAAGAATATGGACTTTAGGACTTTTTTAGGGCTATTTTTTACACATAAAATTTACATGGAAAAATTTTGAGTGAGAAAAATGGAACAATCCAAGATAAGATAATTCATGTGACGGTGATGATTTTTCACATGTGTACATCAATATTTTGGTTTACAAGCAAGCATAAACATAGAAAATGCCAAAATGAGCTTCTATGAACAATTAAACATGTTGTTTTGCATGATTATTTCCTGCACATGTGAAATACACCTAGAACTATAAATTATGAGCCTAATGAACATAAACAACTAGTCACATGGTAGAAAAATGAACCTTTTCCTTTCCTTTGGTTCAAAACTTCAAGCCTTTGAAATTTTCATATGATTTTTTCATCAAGTTCATTCAATGAACGTGTACTTGGATAAACAAAAACATGGTTTTCTTGTATAAAACATTTGAAATCAATTGCATGATTTTATATTCCTTTTGATTATTTTTATAAAGAAAGGAGTTATATATATATAATTTAAAAGATTAAAAAACACATGTACATCGTATTCAAACTATGCTTAAATATTTTTATTAATTTAACAAGACATCATTTTATCCCTTGGCATACAATAATACACTACAATTGTTATAAGCTAAATAAATAAAAAATTCCAAGTTGGATTTTGGAGTATTTTAAAAGTTAAACATTCATTTTTGGAACCCCAATTGTGAATGAGACCATGGGTGGTTTACATAGTGCATAGAAGTACAACATTTTAGTTGAGGGGAAGGTGGGGGAAGGGGGGAGTTGTTACTAGTTGTTGGGACACTAGTATGTTGAAATATTTTGTATTTGCTAATGTTGCCCAATTGTACCTAACTACTGATTAAATAATTTTTGTAGAAATTAATCAAATAACCAACATGTTTGTCACCCTAGGAAGTGACACATGACAAAGTATGATAATTCAATTAAAAGATTCATGTTGAAGCCACTTCCTTGTAATGAACACAATGAGAAGGCTAAGACCTAAAGTGTTTATAGGAAGGTGGAGAGGAAAAATTAAAAGGGTATTGTAGTTTTGTTTTCTCTATTTAAAACCTTCATTGGAAATTTGTGTTCTTGAAAACTTTGTAACCCTAATTTTCTTGTTTGGTTAGAAAAAAATTATGGGGAAGGAGGTTGTGGGCATATGGAATTCATAGGTTAAAATTAATGATCGGGCATGTTGGTTATTTTTTATTGCAAATGGTGCAACTTGTAAAAATTAGTTAATGTGTGTAACACATGTGGGAGAACTAGAAGAGAAAGAATTAGTTGTGATGAAGTTGTGAAAGTAAGCAACAAAATTCTTGTGGATGAATTAAGGAGCCTTATGACTCTTGAATTGAAACATCTAACAAATTTTTAAGTGATCAACACAAGCTTCACTTGATTTTCATGCATGAGTTTTAGTTTAGTGTATTTCATACTTCTTATGTTCACTTACAAATTAAGAAACAAGGAAATAAGAAGAGGGGCCAAAGGTAGTAAGAGCCAAATCCCAATCACAAAAAACAATATGGGAGAATGGAAAAAAAACCATGAAAGGGGTTGTGTTAAGGTTAAAGACTTATGAATTTGAAGTTTCTTAATTGAATTCTATATTATCATTCCATAATTTGTAAATGTAATATGTGCATATTAATTCAAACCATGTGAAAATTAATGTAATTATATAGATATAAAATATTTATTTGATAATTAACTCTCTTGTGGTGACTTAGTTCAACTTGGAGTTTGAAGCCCAAAACCTCCTGACATTAACAAACTTTCTTTCATAATTCAAAATGCATTAGAGATGACCTAGATGGTAAGTCAAGTAATAGTCCCAATTGAGGTTGGTTAGTTACAAAGTTGTTGAACAAAAGGAACCTAATTTTGGCTTTTAAGTTCACAAACCAAGAACTCCACAATTTTGGATGAAGATACATTTGTGAGTGTGAATAGCTCCTCCAAACCTAACAATCAAATTTCTTAAATATGTGTGCATAGGTGAAGTTGTTCCGCAAGTTGAAGTTACCCAAAGTTAATAAGACTTACAAAAAATTTACATTTTGCTTCCACTAGAGCCTACTTTTTAGGTTACAAATGTAAATTTTTATCCAATGTATTTCATTACTAATTGGCAACAAATGATTAAAAGTGTGAACAATATTTTTTTTCAATCATAGATTGTAATTATTAAATATATTGTATAATCGAAGTAAAACTTGTCAAGGTTTTTAAGAAGGTATTATATTTACATTGAATTGAAGCAAGTTAAAAAGAATGTATGTCAATTTTTTAAATCATTAAGGAATATAATGCATTTGATTCATGAAACATATATAATTGACTTTCAAACATATTTTCTTAATTAAATTGTAAATTTATGAGATCTAATTATTTGATTGCATACCTCGTTCTTTAAAAATTCAAGAATGAAATTTGAGCAAAACATGAGAAAGAAAAACCATGTGAAATTTGACATTTCTGAAAAGATTTGAAACAAACAATTAAATAAGCTTGTTGACCATTTTAAACAAAAGAATATTATGTTGGTTGGATGCTTAAATGCATTGGCCTTGTGCCCATGAGGTATTGGTTTAAATTTAGTGTAAATTCATTATATATGTATGAGTGTGCATATAATGTGTTTATGTAAATACATGTATGGGAGGCTTGCAATCCATGTTTTTGGGACCTACTTAAATTTAATGATGTACCTAATTAATTATATATATCTATAACAAAAAAAATATATGTGCATTGTGTGTGTGTGTGTGTGTGCCGTCCAATCCTACCATTTTCAAGCCTAACTATCTTGTGTGCTCATTTCCACTACCCAACTACATGGACATGAAAAAGCAAAATATCATTTTGAAATATGGGATAAATAATGATGAACTATTGGGAACATAAAATAAAGAAGGAAAAAGGGATGGAAGGGGTTTGTGGATGGGGATGTAATTGACAACATGGATGAAACATAATTTCAAATAAATGTGAAAACTTAAGACATTTGGATTATACTAATTTTCTTTTTAAAATGTCTATTGGTTCAAAAACAAAAATACGTGATTGTTACCCATGAAAATTTTATTTATGGGTATAAATTTTGATTTAATGCACATGGGTGATAAAATGAAGGCTAACAAACTTTTGGATGATCAACACAACTAGTTTATATTTAGTAGGTTATTTCTTTCATTTTTTCCTTTCCCAAGAAATTTATCATTATCGTAGCAAAAACATTGTGGTTGATGAAACACCCATGGAAATTATAACACTGAGATGAGTTACTCATCGTAAAAGATGTAAGTAAATAATAATGTGACCTAGGGGTAGAAGGATGGGAAGGTATGGAAATAAATAATTCAACTTATGGGCCCTGCCTTGAAAATATTTTATAAGGGGAATAAGCTTGTATTCATCAATAATTTAATTAACTATTTTGGGTTATACATAATTGAAAATAAATTATGTGAACTTGATTAGTCCTAAGGAAAAAGATTCCAAATAATTGAATGATTTGTTCATAGGAGGATCATAGTTTTAGAGAGATGACATGTGGCTTTATATTACTAGCTTGTAGTGGATGACTGAGAATGTTTAATAGACATGGAAATAATAATTCATCCATTTTTCCTTGTGAATATATAAGGGGATTATGGATGGAGCTTCATATTCTCCTTTTCATAATTTCATGTGTTATTTTGTATTAAGCTTTGAAATAAACATTTTGTGCAACAAGCCTATGACGCAATTAACTTGTGTCCTTTTTATTATGGAAGTGTTCACAATAACAAACATATGTGTTTTAACTTTTTGGTGAATGATCCCCATAAAACAAAGTTTTCAAATGCATGTGATGAGCTCCCTAGTGGGTGTAATTCACACAAGGAACAAGTTTTGAGTGTGTGAGTGATCCTAGCCCAAAAATATGTAAATTTTATCCCTTATATTTTTCAAGTGTTTTGTATATTGTGTGGCACTATAATTATGCAACCTACCTATGTAATAATTGGGACTTAATTCAAAATTAACCCTCATAGGCCCATACCTTTTCTAGGCTACAAAACAATGAACATTCCAACTAGTAACTTTAATATCGAAAAGCTCTCCATTGACTAATTAGTGAATTCATTGACACATGTATTAGTGAACATATTTCATTACCACACATCATTTGGTTGGTGAAATAACTCATGTTTACAATAACTAATCCTTGTTCATTATGGTTACAATTAGATTTCATTGTACAAAATTTTCCCATTTCACCCAAATGGTAATGAAATTCATAATGCATTTGACATACTCCTTTAGGGTTCAATTGTACGTACCATGAAATGTTTTCTTAAACATTTTGCCACATCTTGTATGTAGAAGGCAACAAATGATATTTTTTGTTATTGCCATGATGTTCTCCATATATCTATATATATGCAGTACACCAATGAAATACATTTTTGATGTATGTGGAAGCTTTGCAATGTTTACAAATGGCCATCTTGTGAAATACTTGGTAGTAGGAAGAATGTTGGAAAGTGCACATGAGTTTTTTAATTAAAAAATCTCAATAATTTGTTTTTCTTGCCATTGCTTTTGGGGGTGAGGGGAGCAATTTAGTGCCTCAAAGGCTTTGTTACCAAACTTTTGGAAATCGTGATTTTTTTTAAAGGAAGGTAATTTGTAAATTGTTTTGTTTGTCATGTTGGGACCTCCGAAGCCATAGTGCTTCCCATTGCACACTTGGTATCTTGGAAAGCTCTCAATGATAAGGGGTGCATCAAAGTGGTTTTGTATTGTTTAAACTTACAATGCAAAAGTTATTAAATATTGAATCATTTTGTCAAAAAAAATTCAAGAAAATGAAAACTAAAAAGAATAAGGGAATTGGGTATTGTTGAAAATGATTTGATGAGTGGATTTATTGGAAATGATTTTGTAGTTTTTAGATTTACACTATGGGAGATATTCAATATTGAGTAATTTTTGTCATTGAAAATCCAACTAGATTACAAAAATTTGGTTGTGGAAAGAGAAATTAGTTGGGTAATGAATCACACTTGGGCCAACAACATAAGCCACATCAATTAGTTGCTCTTAATGTTATGTAAGAAAAAAATGTTTTGAATTAAAGGTTTTGGGACTTAAATTGAAACACCATTAAGTTGTGTAAATTCTTTGTTTACAATCCCTTTTGATCAATCAACGAAATTTATTTTTTTGAATGCAACATCTATTTCCTTTGGAGCTTAGCTAGGATGCACATTAGACATAAACTTTAATTGTTGAAATCAATTTCAATTTATTTTTTTGTGGAAACATGAATGTCCTTTCATTTGGATGGGATAACATAAGATCATGTGAACAAGGAGTTATGTCACTATTTTGATTTAATTTGATCACATCCTTGCAAGATTAACTTTAAAAAGTTTGCAGAAAAAATGTTATAAAAGTGGTTCAAAACCACTAGAAAGAAGTTTATAACCAACTATTTTTAATTTCAGCAAAATTATGCAAATAACAATAAATAAAACATCAGAAACTAAAAAAGAATTGATTTTGTAAGATTTTGATTGTCAAAATTGAGGAAAAAAAGATATATATATTTGAATTTCAATATGTGTAGACATAAATATAGAAAGTTGATTAAAGATTTGTACTTTATATATGGTTTATAGCCAAATTTGACTAAATCTTCTTAAGGATGATTGCCATTTATCTCATCTTTCTATGGAGGACGCAACATAAAAATTGTTTTATAAAAATATTGTTCATAACATTATAACATTACCTCTTGTCAAATGTGAACTTTTGAAAAACATTTCATATTGTTGATCAAAATGTTGCAAGCATGAGATCAACATGTTCTCAAGACAACAAAGTGGTTAAGTATGGTTACAAATGGAACTATTTTAGTGAAAGTTAATATTGGAATTCATCATATTGTCGTTTCATCATATGACATGGACATGTCCACAACCAATTATTGATGGCAAACATTAAACAAATGTTACAATGATATTCATGTTGGTTTCCAATGTGTATGATACACAAGTTGAAGCATGCTTGGTCCTAAGTAGTGGTGTTCATTGCTTGTTAATTTTTTATAGGAAATATCTTATTGATTATTCTTGGGGGAACCGCTCTATTTAGTGCATATGTTGAAGTTTTTCATGTGTTGTCCATCTTTCATCACTCCTTACTTACATTTTGTATAATTAGTGTTTCTTGATATTTTTGTACTTTTTGATTAGTCAACTTTTGGATCCATCTATGATGGTCCTCATTTCATCCATTATCTTTTTTGGATTTTCCATTAATCTTGGCATTCATTTCTAATGTTGTCATCATAGATTTCAACCTTTTTAGAATTGCCATCTTTATGGGCTTCAATTTCATCCATTGTCTTTGACTCTATCAAAATTTCCTACTATTGAACATCTAGGTGGCTCCAAAGGTTGAAACTTGAATCACCTTTCTCAAACCATAGGCTTAATTGCTAAGTTTTCCTAATGAATATAGAAACCACCCAATCGAACTTGCAAGAGGTTTGAGAAAATCAAAATGATCAATGCCTTTAAAATATTCTATGTGAGTTGATAAAAAAAAAATGTATCTCCAAGAGTATTGTTCAACACCATTGAAGAACCATATGGAAAGGGATTTTGTGGGGAATTAAGAAAAGGCAACAAACTTCTTGAAATAATTCTCATTTTCATGAAACAATGTTAGTGCTTGTCTAAATTCTCCTACTAATTCTTGCAATATAAATTTGGATGTGCAATTTGATCCTAGGTTATTCAAAGCTCAAACATGTGATTCTTTAATAGAAAAGCCTTGTTGAGATATTTGAAACCTCAAGGAAGTTGATTGATGAGCAAATTCTTTGCGAAAGTGTAAATCCAATGGACTATGTATTCTAGGATCCACCAATGTTAGCGGTTGGGATGGGTCAAAGTAAATTTGAGAAAGTTCATGTGTGCTTTCAAACCCAACTGAATTTCCCACACATGTGTACTTAGAAAAATGGCATAAATACAATTGCAATGATGATAAACTGAACCAAGTCTTTTCACTCTAGATTTCTATAGCCAATTTGAGAATTCAACCAACAAAATGGCATCTTGCATAACATGATGCTCCAATATGGTGGGCCATATGTTGGTTGGAAGGTTTGTTGTGTCAATTGCAACCATGTTCAATATGACAAAGTGTGCAACATTCTGAGCACCAAATCTTTTACATGTGTCACTGATGTCTTCTGACAATGGCAAACTTTTATGGGTAAACAAAAATATGTTCAGTCTTACACACAACTGAGCAAAGTATATGGACAGTGACCATATAATATGCTTATAAATGAGCATCCAAGAGCATAACCGAGTGAGTGGTGCTCCATGTTTGGTTTTGCTGGCTGGCATCCAATTGCTTCAGTGTAAATGGAATAGTTTTTGTGAATTCAATACAACTAGTGTGGCCTGTGCTGTTGGCCCAAGTGTTACCATGTCCTCAACTGATTTTTCCTTCCAAAACTTGGTTTTTTGGAATTTATTTGAATTTTCTGCTCCAGAAATCACTTTAAAACTCAATATCTCCCACATTTTGAATCCAAATCTTATCAAATAAATTCCATTAAACCCTGCTCATCAAGATCTTTCCAACAACACCAAAGGCACATTCCAATTCCTCCAAAAATGTTAGCTACGATTTAATTTAATTTAATTTTCAGTGAAGAAATCATTCAATATTCAAGAGCTTTTGCACCACAAGTCCAAACGTCATGGAACCAAGCCCATGCACCCCTCCTCATCAAGAGCTTTCCAAGGACACCAAGAACATGATCTGAAGCATCCTGGTTCAGTGGATCTTATAACTACAAAGCAAAACAAAACAAACTACCTTCCTTCATAGATAGAAGTTAATGACCCAAGTACTGGAAATTCTGGCTATCAAAAAATAAAGAAGTAGTTCTTCCTCTTCACAACGAGTTCATTCATTTGTGCCATATGAAATTTCCCAGAGAAAATCAGATTAGGATGATTTAAAATACTCTGAGAAAACCTAATTTATGTGACCCACACAACCCAGCAGTGCACCATCCATTGGAAACCCATTTTGACTCACTTGTGGTTGATGAACTACAACTGAATTGAGTTCCCAGTAACCTACCTATCATGTAGACCCCTCCTCCTACTTCCCCCTCAGATTACCTAGGCAACTACCTACCTAGTAAGCCCTGGGTGACTGTACTAGGTAGGTACATGCATTTGCTATGCATGGTTGGTGCATAGCTAACCACTGTGGTAAACTATGTGGTTAATTATGGGACATGAATATGATGAAAAAGTGTTGTCCTGTGCACACACACACACACACAATCCATTTTGCATGGTGTGCTGGTTGGTGGGTGGTTGTTCACTCTGACCTAGGGTCTAGGACATTGTCAATGCACAATATCTGTTCTCAGCCTGTCAGATGAACATAGAGGCAGCTAGCTCATAATTCCATCAATCATCCCAAAAATACCCATTCCTTTTTTTAGTGCTTTGTGGCAGAGTTTTGGAGCTGTACCTATGTTTGGTCCAGGGGTTTCCTTTTTCCTTTTTTTTTTTTTTTTTTTTTTTTTTTTTTTTTTTTCCTTTTTTTTTTTCTTAGTTGCCTAAACTTTTTTTCCTTTATTTTTTTTTTAATGTATCCAAGGCACTTTCAT
>Ga0116231_10005452_pt1 | contig 25040 bp, 25 predicted proteins | sample S1TSphgellanicum_2_FD_89695 | JGI IMG/M metagenome (GOLD analysis project Ga0116231, IMG submission 89695) | Host-associated microbial communities from peat moss isolated from Minnesota, USA - S1T2_Fd - Sphagnum magellanicum MG | ecosystem: Host-associated > Plants > Peat moss > Unclassified... | reverse complement strand
CTCGTTGAATGTTTCTGCCTCACTCATCTTAATGACCCGCTTAAAAAACTTTTTCAAGAAACAAAGTGAAAAAAAAAAAAAAAACACAAAACAAAAAACTCTTCATCTCAAATTGATCATGTAGAAGTTGCTAGATGACTGGAAGAAATTCTTAATAGATGATCTATCATGCCGACAATGCCATAGGGTCTTTGTTATTTTGAAAAGTAGGATAATGCTGTAACTTGGGTCAGAGAAACACACCCCAAGCACAGTTTTGAGCCTGCTTTTGTCCAGGCTTCTAGAATCATCAGCTGTGGCACTAGTTGATAGTTGTTTGTCTTTCAAAGCAACTGGTGTCAAGGACTTGCCCTTGTTTGAATCCTTCTTCTTTCCTGTCTTGATTGTTGCTGCCACTTCATGCACTTCCTCATGCACTTCATCATCGTGAACTGGTCTATGGATGTGATCTTTGGGCACCGTGCTGTTGGGTGTGGCATTAATGGGAAGCACAATCTCCAGGGAGCTGAAGATATCATTTTTCACTTTAGATTCCCCCCCTTTGATTTTCCCACCAGCAAGGATTGGAAAGCTCTCCCGGAATTTGGACGGGCGCACCCGATGCCTTGAACTTTCACGTCGCTTCTCCACCTGCTGCTGGTCCTTGGCCTGGCTTGCAACATCATCACCAGCAGCGATCTCAGCTGTTGGCAACTCTTTGTTTTCATCTCCTCTCCAACCCTTTTTTATTATGTCTTCTTCTGTGTCCTCCTCATCCTTCCCTCCACTATCAAGGTTTGAAACAACCTCCTCATCTCTTAGTAGAGAATCTCCAGCGGTGCTCATTATGTGACCCTGCAAAAATATTTCTCACATCCAAGTTTTAGTTACTGACTTTTTTTCCAACCCCACCCATAAAACTGAAACTGAGATTGCGAAATAGGTGGGAGACTACTAAGGGCAACCCACCTGGACCAATCAAACTATCTAGCCAATTAGAAACAGGGAGCAGTCAACAAATATTATGTGACTGCATATATTAGACTCTCCCAGGGCTCTGAAAGTTTTCCAGGATCACAGCAGTCTTCCAGTGGATCCACTGGATTTGACTCCTGGACCTCATCCAAGATTTCCAGTGCAGGATCACATACTGAGCGCCAGGGGAGATGCTCTTACGTCTGTCTTTCTACTACTGTCGGCATTCTCCATGTCGGCCCCCTTCTTCTTCTGCTTCAAGTTCCTCGTGGGGCCTCCTCTTGGATCCCTCTTTCTCTTATTCTCCCCTCGCAATAACGGCAGAAAGCCATGATCACGCCCATTGCTGTTTCTAAGACCAACACCACCATCGAGTGTGCCATCTTCCTCCTCCTCCTCCTCCTCCTCATATATTGTCGTGGTCGGCTGCGGTGTTTCTTCTGCTTTGATCTCGGGTTTCCGAACATCCACTCCCCGGCTTCTGGACCTCCTCCCTTCCATTCTTCTGAGCTCTATCAGGCCACAGATAGCAAACAACAAATCAGTCACCCACTTGTGACATTCTTTCACTCTCAAGGATTGATCCATGGTTGCTCGATTTCCCCCTTACATCCAGAAAAGATTACTGGCAAGTACGTATAGCGGACAAGGAAACCCAAGTCAGCCAGGGAAACACAAAAGAAATTAGCTCAAAGAAACGTGTCTCGGGACGAGGATGGGAAGGAAAACAATCACAAACCTGGTGAAGCCAATTTCTGAAACCCACCCACAATAAATTTCCATAGAGAAGAATTTTTTTCCACACACAACAACAACAACAAGGACTTCTACTAAAACTACTACTACTACTACTACTGTCACTAAAATCCAAACACTTGGAAGACGGAAGATTCTCCATCCTGTAGTATAGAGCCTCTCAGAGGATTCTCAATCTCCACACACCAGAACAAAGCACAAAGAGTGGCGGTGAAAACAAACCCACCTCAGGGAAAAACACAAAAAGGGTGGTAGTGTTGTTAAGCACACCCAGTGCCGACCATTCGGGAAGAGGAGGAGGAGGAGACAAAGACGGGGGTTTTGAAGAAGAAGACGAAGAAGAAGCAGCTCCGAACGAAAATCGCACCACCTCCTCCTCTTCCTCCTCCTCCTATTATTCACGTATTCAACAGCAACGCCACGACAACAGGCGTAGTAGGCGTCAGCAAAAACCCACCGGGGATGATGATGATGATGATGATGATACCAAAATGAATAAAATGGATCCTTCTATGCATCATTTCCTTTGCAATCCATCACAATAACAAAGAGACTGCTTAACCTTCTTAGCACATCAATCAACAAAACCCCCCACCACCCACCACCACCACCACACTTTGTAAGGCACTGGCACTACTTTTTTCCTTTGTATTTTCAGGTCACTCCCCAACCCAAACCTCCTCCTTGCAATAATGATATTTTTCCAAGCCCTTCCTTTGTTTGTGGGGTGGGGGGTCCCTTCTCTCTTTTGGCTAATAAGAAAAAGCCTCACTTTTTTTGTTGTTACTTAGCTTGAGTTTGGACTTGCTAGCAATGGGAATAAGTTCAAGTTTGGGGGGTGTTTTGTGTTCTCCACCATCTATCTATCTATCTAGCTATCTATCTATCCAACAACTGATGGATGAACTCCAAGCATGGATTCAAAACCTTTAGGATTTAATGAATGGAAAAATATGAATGAAAACCTTAGGAAAGTTGCATATTAAGAACTCTTTTCACACTAGTTTGTAAATGGGGAAGAAAAAAAAAACAAAAAACAAAAAAAAAATCCCATTTATTAGTAAGTGCAAGATGCATTCATTCATTTGTTCATATTCATTCAAGAAGCGAGGGAAAAATGCTGTGGAGACTGGAGAGGGGGAAGAAATAGACCAAAAGAGCTTCTGTTTTGAAAATTAAAAAGCTGGTAGGTACTTATTAGTCAAAATTTGCATGAAGCTCTTCCGATCATGAAATGGGTTGGTCCCCAAAACATCCGCCAAGTTCAGTTTTTTCACAACTAAGTAGAGCTTGAAACAGTAGTTATTGAGTGTTGTGACAATTGAAGCAATCGGAAGCTTAGTTGCAAAATTCTCAGTTCTCAATTTTTTTAAGTGCAGATGAGTTTCAGTTGGAAATTAGGTTTGTGTTTGCTTCACAAAATCACTTGAACAATCACTTGTTTTGAGGAATTGGGTTTCAGTGCCGAAGTTGAAAGAAGGTTTTGTCTTCTGGGTTTTTTCCCTTTTTTTTTCTATTTAGAAAGGGTGAAATAATATCCTAAAGTTTTCCTGGGAGGAGGAGACTGTGCAACAAGACAACAGAGAGCATGACTTGCAGTGCAGGCTGTAGAGAGAGCTAGGGTTTCAAGATACCTGATGTCTGTTCCAGAAACAAAAGAAGCTGCAAAGGACCTTTCTTGTGCTCAAGAAAAATACATGACATGGTGCTTTCCGTGCAATCTGTGCAATCTGTTTGAAAGTTGCTGAGCATTCATTTGCATTGCAGGATTTTTGAGTATTCATATTGCAGGATTTCTGAGAATTTGTGTTGCAGGAATTTACAATGGAGAGCATCAGCAATCCACAAGAGTGCAACAAAACACCAGTCCATATATATAGATATATCAGAGAACAATGTTGTCTCCACACACTGCTGCATATGGACATGACAATTTGGACCAACGGTGAAAAAAGTTATCATTTCTGAGGGGCTCATGTGAAGATGACAGCGATTTCTGACTTTCTGCAATTCTTAAGGTTCTCTTCTTGACTCTTAAAACTATGTTCAGACATAGGAATCCATGAGATGTACATGTAAGCTAGGCTTTATCCACATGTGTCTTTTGTGCAGTCCTGTATTTCTTTGCAAGAAGCGTGCCCAAAAATCAGTTTTGATGATGACATCCCACTTTGTCAATCAGTCAGACCATTCTCTTTGCATAACAGTTGGAAATTAGGGTTTAGGGTTTAGGGTACCTCACAAATCAGGTTTGACGATATCCAACTTTGATACCAGGCAGACCATTTACTTTGCACAACAGTTGAAAATTAGGGTTTAGGGTACCCCAATCTTAGTTGATTCAAGAACCAAATGTTGTGTTCTACTATCAAAGGTGTCAAGAAAATTTGTTGGAGAAGAGACAGAAGCCACAAAATGCCTGGTTGGCACCAGAAGTTTGTCCAAGAGAAATCAGAGCTATGATATTTTGCCTTTGCAGTATTAAACCCTCATGAACCTTATGGCCAAAACCCTAAGCTAGCCTTTTGGTTAGAAGAAGACTATGATAGTCCATGAGTTGAGGGTTTTGGTTATCATATGTAGTTTTCAAAGTGCGCAATTTTTGCAGGTGTGTAAATGTGGGTTTTGTTACCATATTGAAGTTTTAAAAGTGTGCATTTTGCAGGTGTGTAAATCTGATGCAACAGGGAGGAGACAAGTTAAGTGTGGACTATGCATTGATGTCTTCATTTTGAAAAGGTAGTTCAATTTCTGTGTTAGTTCAGCATGAGTTGTCTTGAGCTTGAGAGGAATAAGTCACTTTGTTTACACTGCATTTTCCTCCATCTGGAGCTTCATATTGAAATTATACAGTTTAACAAGAAATTGTGCAACCATCTACCCTGCCTGCTTGTTAGATAGCCGCAAACATTGCAATTACTCATACTCCCAATCATGTATGCATTATATATAAATGCTCCATTTTTGTTTCTTTTGCAGACTCAAACAGTTTGTGTTACACAAATCAGGCAATTTTGTCAAAGTAACTAATGCAAGATGTGGCAAAGCACTTGAAGAGATTTCTTGATGTATTTGGAGCGCAACTTATATTCGTGAACCTTATCCCTACTCCTCAAGAGTTGGATGGAGTGTTCGTATGCAAATATCCCTCCCTCTTCTAATGCGAGGTGAGCTACAGATGTTTAGGTTCATGATAACCTCCGCCTCATGCTTCATGATGGGTAAAGCCCCAATGTGGGAGGAATTCTGAAAGAACGGGCCTAGGATGAAGTCTAGGCTAAGGCCCATCAATAGGGACTAGTTCTGCCTCATTCTCGGCCCCTTGTTTTTGGAATTCCCCCACCATGGGGCTTTATGCTACCCAACTATCTTAATTCTTAAAGAACCTTTTGGTCATTGGATGCTACTCATTTGTGATACTAAGTATTTTGCAACCTTATTAATCAGGAAAGGCCCATAGTCAAATTTTCTCCCATTGAGTGCCAATGCTACATTCCTATTGAGTTTCCCTTCATTCAGAAATAACTTTCATTTTTGAACACAACATGAAAATATTTGCAAAACAACAATTCCTTCGAAATTGCTCCTTGAAAGGGAATGCTCATTTTCAGGTCATGCATTGTGTACCTTAATTAAAACCAACATATGAAGTGAGAACAGGTCCATGAGTGAAGTTATGTACTTGTGTTGTGAAACCTACCCTTGATCCTATTTGTGCCAAAAAACAAATTACTCCTAGGTTGTGCATAAGCATTGGTTTTCAAAAATGGATGAATATGGTTATGTTTTGGATTTGATACCTTCAAGATAATTTTGAGTAAAAAATATTAGAACAACATTAATTACAACTTATGATCTCACCTTGAAAGTTAATATGGGTTAGTTTCATTGATTTATTTTTATTATTACTAGGAAAAGTGCTTGAGTTCACCATGTATTTGATTAAATTTTTAATGAACAACAAATTAACCGCAATGAATTTGATCAATCCCCTAGTCAATGAGGATTGATGGCTATGGACAATAAATCAAACTTTCTTTTCTACAAGAAATCTAACCATGTGGCATTCAACAATTGTAGCCACATGTCATCCATAACAGAATCACATGTCATCCATGTTTTACAAAGTCTATGTATATGTATATTTATACATACATGTATACATGCTTGTATATATACATGTGCATCATATGCACTTATTCAAGTTCAAACCCACATCCCTCCCACGAAAGAGGTTTCAACATCTTAACCACCAAGTCACACAAGTTTTTTTAACATGAAGGGACAAATTTTGAATTTAACATGTTCAATGAAAAACTTATTAGAAATTCAAACTTTGAGGTGTATTTTTTTATCAAGATTTATTCAAATGAATCAAATGAATGCATGATCTTGAAGCTTATTCAAACATTTTATCCCAAAAAATTTAATTTACAAATATTCATATTAAGCTTTCAAAAAATGTTATTAAGAACATCATATTTTGAACAAATCTAATATTTTTACACAATTTTTTTGAATTAAAATATGAATTTTTTTAAAGGTGATTCAATTAAATGTGAACTCAAGACCTTCATAAAAGCTTTGAAATTTTTATTTTCATCATGTAACATATATTCATTTTTGGATGAATAAAAAATAACATAATAAAAATCTCCAACCCCAAACCCAAAAATAATGGCAAAATATAATTTTATTTAATATTTGAAATTATTATAAACAGAATACATAATTTGTGAAAATTTTATCATAATGATCGGTGATGTATATATGATCTTTCAATTGATCATTTTATTTTTTTGTAAAAAATCAAAGAAAATAAATTTACATTGAGTATCATGTTTATTGTCCAAGTATATGGATACCATCTTTGAGGATTAAAAAAATCACTATTGAATCCTAACCTATGGTTTTACATTATATGTATTGTGTAAAAATTATAACTACAACATATTTTTATATGAGGTTTTTGTTAAAAATGTAAACCAGTTGATTACACAAAACTAATAACAACTATTTTTTTTCAATATGCATTTTAACAAAATACTATCCACAAATTATGGTAGTCTTTGGTTAATATCATATTTAATCCATGAACCAATCAATGCTTCATAGTTACATTATATATAAGGGTGTTGATGAGTCATAATACTATCACAACATAAAGAAACATATAAAAAATCCACAATGGAACATAAGAAAAAATGGAGATCTAATTAATTATCTTCAAACATTTTTTTTCTTGTTTATAACAAAAAATTTGCATGGTTTATAAACAAAGTTAACCTCACTTGATCCCATCCCACAAAAGTCACGAATAAAATGTTAATAGGTAGTGAGAAATACTAGGTGTTCATGGCCACTTTGATTTGTTATCGATGTCCTACAAATTTGCAAAGTATGTGCTTCATCAACCAATAGTAAAAGAACCACCTCAAAGTTTAATGATCAAGTCATTTTTTCCATTTTTAGTACATTTGGTTCACACAAAAATCATATACCAAACCCCTTACATTGTCACATGTTCATTATTGAACATTTCAACTAGCAACAATGTGTGAAACTAATAAAAAAATCATTAATATCTATATCTTTGGGTACTACAACCATTTATTCTAAAAACCATATTTTGTATACCAAGTCCTCTCTTAAATACCCACAGATTGTAGCAATGGCTACCAAATGTAGTGCATCTTTGACCCACTTTGCCTCTAAGAAAAACTAATGTTTACTTTACATATTTTTGCAAGACTGCACAATATCTCCCTAATTTTCAAAGATTTGATTTTAAGTTATTTAAACTAATGCACACATTTAAAACTTTCTTCCAAATGTAGAACTTGCAAAAGTTGGAATAAATTATCATCCTATAACAACTTGAATACAAGTTTCAATTAATGTAACAACTTGGAGTTTTTTGGTAGATACCTTATATCATATGAAAAGTGATGACATGCTATAATAATCCACCATATAAAATAAATAATTGTACCTTGCACATCCTTGTAAATTTCATGTCACTTTTTTTCAAACATATATAAAAAATTAAACTTGATAATTAGAATTTAAGATTGCATTAAGTAGTACATAAATAATAATATTAGTAGTTCCATTTTGGAAAGTTATAAAAATTGTTAAAGAAAATCAACACCATATGTTGAAATCCCACATGCAAATGTGTGCATAAACCAAGGGCTTTAGTTTACATGAACTTGTAACATTTGGCCATTTTTTAAAAATCAAGCTTTATCTAGCTTGTAATTATAAATACCAATCTTAATGTAACAAAGTGTCAATTGTTTTGTCTTTTTTTTTAAAAAATCCATGTTTAGTGACTAGTAGCTCAACTAAACACACATATTAATTTTGTAAATAAACTCTTAAAACATGGTTCCCAAAGTTTTTCAAAGGAAGGACTAGCATTGAATGTCCTTTATTGGTATGTGTATGAAGCTTAATATGCTTATATATATTTTTAAAATTAAACCCATCTATGTGCATCCATACAAAATTTAACTTTTGTCATCAAAACTTTGAAGGGTGACTAGAAAACATCCATTGTAATTCCCAATATGGACTTATCATCATGTGCCAAATAGTTTTTTACACACCCCAAACTCCTTAAAAAATTCAAATGCAAATCCCAAAATGAAAATAATGGAAAGAGTTGGGGTATGTTCCCTAATTTGCAACACTTTTGAGATAAAATGGGCATGTCAAAACTCCGAGATGGGGTTTAAGACGAATGATAGAAAGGTCAATTATTCATATTGATTTGCACAAACCAAACAACAAATTGATTAATGCATAATTGGAGCACTTTTGGTGCACGAATGAACCATGGACATGCATGGACTCACAAGACTCCAATGGCCTAAACTTGGGAGAAACCATCACCTTCGTCTTTATAATATTATCTATGATTCACCATAGGTGTACACTTAAATGGTGTTTTTCCTAGGACTCCCAAGTTGGGAGTTTTGCAATTCTTGAAATTGGAACTGGTTATAACATAATTTTCCAATATCTTATTTCTTTAAAAAATTTATTTATGATTTGCATTGAATTTGAAATGATAACAACCATTTAGAATTCATTATATTTCACACCATAAGTTTGAAAATCACAAAACCACCAAGGTGAATTTATATTCATTAAGGGCTTTTGAATAATATCAAAGGTGCACCCCCATTTCTTTTATATTTTATATTTTATATATTTTTATTGAATGTTTAGTACTTACAAATAATCAAAATTCAATGATTCCTACATTGCAAGTTTAATAATTATGGAATCACCTTGATGCAACCATATTCATAAGGGCTTTCTAACAATATGGAAAACATATTATCGTGGCATAATGATTTTAAAGATCTTCACATGACAAACAAACTACCTTCCTTAATACTAAGACATTTAATACATTAAAGTGTGATTTGACATAAGTTTAAATAATTAAAATTTTTAAGAAAAAATTGTGTTCCATAGAATAATTAGGAGATTGGGGTTTGGTGTCAATTAAATAGAGTAGAAGTAAAGGGGAATTTATCAATGTGAAAATGTTGTTGGAAACCATCTATCACATTAGATGGGCACTTGGATTTAGTGAGTACAAAGAAGATGTTAGTCGATTGGGCATAATGATTGGGTTGGTGAATGCACTTAAATCTAGGACCAATGGTTCAATTGGGTAGTGAAACAAGTTGTTAAATGGCTACAAGGGCAAAATACTTTGTGCATACATATGGGCTATGTGAAGCATGTTAGAAATTCTAGTAACTAACTTTAATAAATGAGGTTGATGCACTTGGCTTCAAAACTTATTTCATGTCTACTATTTAGGTTAAAAGACCACCTTTGGGATTTGGGAAAGTCATTATTTGGGGGTTTATAAACATTTTGAAATTAACACTATACAATTTATAACATGGTCAACACTTTTGAATGTGTAATTGATGGAGGGCCCAAAGGCATTGGTTGAATCAAATGTAAATGTATGAAAGTTGAACAAATAAATTAAAAAAAACAATTCAATTTTCATCAAAAATTTTAATTGAACCATGTGGCTAATTTTGAAGTTATAATATATCATTATTTATGGATAATAAATTGTAATGAAACTATTTCCACACACTCTTGTAAGGATAATATGTCACATTCAATTGTAAAACTTGTGTACCACAATTGACATGACTAATTTTAGTTTACATGTTTTTGCATCTGACATTTTTGTATTGTAATGTGGGGGCTATAATGGTCAATATAATAATTTCCCTTTAAATATTCTTGCAATTGTTTGAAAAAATATTTTTAAAATTAATGAATTATTATTTGCATCAACATCAAGGTGTAAAATCCCATGTTTAAAGGTTAGTTCACACCTAAGGATAGGGTATTTTTGTGATAAGTTTAAACTCGTAATGAAAACCCCATTCAACTTCACACTAATGACCTTTCATCTAATTTATTACCACTAATTTTACATTGCATTTGTTTATAAATAAGGATTATAATACCACCTACCAATAGACAAGGGGCAAATGCACTATTTCTATTTATAATTTTCTTTTGTTAGCAAAAAAATTACACATTCCTGTCTCCTTTCTACAATGAGCTTGTTCTAAAGTTTGTTACAATGCCATTTTTTTTTCATTATTTGTTGCAACAAGAAATCAACAATTGAACTTGGCTCAACATGCCCAATTCCTTTTTTCATCATGAGTTTCCAATGTCATAAGCAAACTAGAGCTAACATGTCAAAAATTGATAATTACAAAGTCCTTAAAGTAAAAAAAAAGGGATTTTTTTCACATCCAAACAAGGATTACATTAAAGACTCCATTTTTTGCAATTTACATGAATATTTCAATTAAAATTTATTGAGTTAACATTATTTGTTATAGTTATACTCTTTTTAAATTTTTTAAAAAAAAAACACCATATGGTTTCAGTTCTATGCCCCAAAGTTCAACAAGACTTTTTAAAGTCCTTTTAAAACATTTTGTGTGGAACTCCTTAACATGAAAACATCTAGGTGATGTTTTTGAATGGAAATAATGTTGGACAAGTTTCAAATGGACTCTTTGGGAAAGAAAAAACTTTTGGGAAGGTCTTTCACAAGAGGTGCAAAGTTTGTAGGTGGCATATTTGAATGACATTGATGTTCAATGATTCTTTTAAGTGTATGATAAATGTATGATGTTAATGTAGATCTTACAGATGATTGATATGGTTTGGTTTTTGCAGTTGTGAAAGAATGAAGATGTTTCATCTATATTGTTTTGTGATGAATCATGTGACATTCGAAGTTGTAAATTGATTTGTTTATTAACAACATTTGTTGATTTGGGTAAAAGCACATCAAGCCCCTCAAAAATTGTAATCACAAATATTATTTTTTTTAATATAATGTATCTACATCACATCTTGAATCTTTCAAAAATGCATTTAATTAACTTTAGACTTAAGCTAGTCAATTTTTTACAAAAATCCAACAAACACTGGAAAACTTATGGAATATATTTGTGCTTAATTTTTGGCTAGTATGAAACATGCATATGCTTGGTATCGAGATGTTTAACACTAGTTGAAGGTTGGTATTATTACCTAAGGTACCTACTAAGCTCTCATATGGTTGGTATTACATCAACTCATATCAAGTTGGTTAGTATGTGATGTGACATGAATTATTTTCCATATAATCATATCAATTTATTTTTAAAAACCCTCAATGATAGGTAAATTCAATTTTGACCCATCTCATGACACTCGTAAATTTTTTGCATTATTGGAAAATAATGGGGTCCCAAAGCAAACAAAGAACTAAGTAAATTCAATATGTGTGTCGCAACTTGTGTCATCATATTGTGGGTATGGAGAAAATTAATTGAAGGTGGTACCAAGCCTAACCGCCTTCTCAAGAATGTGGGATCAAATGAACTTTGCATATCATTTTATATTTACAAATTTCCCTACCATGCCCATGCACGGCACATCCTCCAAGTATGGCATTCCAAGTGACCACATTTCGAGATGGCATCTTGTTGAATACTCTCCAAGCATCCTCCATACTCCCACATTTTGCATACATGTCAACCAAGCTATTTGCCCCAAAGACATCTGAATCCCATCCATGTTCAATGATCTGCTGATGAACGCACCTGCCCTCTTCAAGTGCAATCACACTGGCACATGCATTCAGCACCCCCACAAAAGTAACAGAGTTTGGCTACACACCTTCCTGTTGCATTTGTCAGAACAGTTCCAGTGCCTTCTGCCCTTGCCCACATTTCACATGTCCCAATACCATGGCACTCCAAGTGACCACATCTCAAGATGGCATCTTGTGGAACACTTTCCAAGCATCCTCAATGCCCCCACATTTTGCATACATGTCAACCAAGCAACTCCCCACAAAGACCTCAGACTCCAAACCACTTTGAACAATCTGCACATGAACACTCCTGCCCTCTTCAAGGGCACCTATACTGGCACATGAATTCAGCACCCCCAGAAAAGTGACATAGTTTGGTCTCACATGCTCTTGTTGCATGTGTCAAAATATTTCCAGTGCCTTCTGCCCTTGCCTGCATTTTACATGTCCCAATTTCATGGTGCTCCAAGTGACCACACCTTGAGATGGCATCTTATTGAACACTCTCCAAGCATCTTCAATGCTCCCACATTTCACATACATGTCAACCAAGCTATTGCACACAAAGACATCACACTCACAACCACATTGAATGAGCTGTTGATGAACAAGCATCCCATCTTGGAGTGCTCCTAAACAGGCACATGCCTTAATCACCTGAACAAAAGTGAATTTGTCAGGAGTCATTCCTTCTTGTTGTTGGAAAAGCTGTATCGCCTTCTCAAGTTGCCCATCCTTCACATATTTTGTAAGCTTCTGATTCCATGCAGAAGGGTTCAATTGCACAATGCCTGGTGCCATTGCAGCCATTTCTGCTGCCACCCATGGCAGGTTTTGTCGGTCGTCAAGCAAGAGTGCTTCCCCTGTCTTCTTATGTTTGAAATCTGGGTACCTTTCATTTGTCTACCACAGAGATCCAGGTCAAGTTCATCAGCCATGCATTCTCCACATCCCAGGCAAAAATGCTAACATAAGAACAGAGAAAGCCAACCTGACCTTCTCCATCAGCATCTACTTACTGTCTCCAGCCAACTACTACTATCCCACCAGTGCAAAGGATGTGAAAGAATTTCTGCCAATGTTTAGACCACACCAGGATAGCAACCAAGAGAGAGCAGCAAGATTGACATGCACAACAGATGTGAATTCTAACAGGATTGATGTTCAGTTACCTTCCCTGATCTGTGATCACACCATTGGGAAGGATCCAAAAAGAACTTCCGTCAAATCCTATAGTTTGATCACATAGAAGCCATCATGTGAGGTTCGTCTTGCACAGGAGGTGTCCAAATTTTCGAATTGCTTTCAACAATTTCAGGTCAAAATCTTTCGGCAAATAAACCAACCACACGTACTGTGAGAAGAAGAAGAAGGCAGTAGACAGAGACCGCGAGACAGAGAGAGAGAGGAACAACACAAGAAAAAATTACAATTGCCGTGATCTCTGAGTGCCACTTCTGTTTCTATCCCGTGCGCTCTGGGAAGAAGTGCGGTGTATGCAAAAGTTGTTGTTGATGGGTGAAGTGCAATGGCGGGTGCACACAGACACGTAGCAGCAAGAAGCTCCTCCTCCCTCTTTTCCTTGTGGTGGTGGAGCTGCTGCTGTTGCTTCTTCTTCTTTTGTGGTCTAGAAAAGAGTTGGATCTTGAACATGGCAATGAAACTTGCTGCAGTGATGATGAACTGGTCATGGTATTAAGAGACATGGTCTTCTCTCCCCTTGTTCGTCTCCACGCCTCTTGCTTCTCTTCGTTGCAATACTGTTGTGCGATGTTGTATTGTCTTCTAGGGTTTTGAGCTTTCTAAGGTTTTGGGCTTCATCTGATACTTAAAAAAAACTGTGTTCCAGAGGATGGGTGGCAAGGAAACACATGACACAAACTGCAAGCCACATCAACCACACCAAGTAGAGAAGAGGGTGGGTTGTGTCTCCCACATCGGCATCAAAAGAAGCAGACTAGGGACTGGGCTAAACAAAGCTTGGAAGCTCCAAGATACCTAGCAAAAACCTTTGACAATTGCAGAACTGAATAAATGTTTTGTATAAAGAGTTCTTGGTGTATGTCTACAACAGAAAAAAACAAAATAAAAAAGAGTGTGGTTCAAGAATGGGACAATTGAGATGGCAGAATATGTGGAGAAGTAAACATTAGTGTATATCAGTAGCAACAGAGTCAGTGAGGAAGTAATGCAGCACTGGAAGTTGTGGGATTGTTTGGAGTAATTTGTTGTAACTAGTTTGAATGCTTTGGGAAATTTGCTGAGAGTGGAGATGCAGAGCTCTAGGATGGAACTACAACCTAGAGTCTCTGATGTATTAGCCCAATTCGACATTCTTCAGTACTGTCACAAATAACTGAAGGTTCGGAGAACATAAATCCCTTTGATAATGGAAAACTTAATGTGTAAACCTACACCCAATAGTGGGTTTTTCAATCCACTGTGAAAATAGGATTTATCCTTGTGAGCTTCTCATGTACCTCAACTGAATGTAAAGATTGAACCGTGTCAAAGAATTCAAATCCTAAACCTTAAGTCCTAACCCTTTGAGTACATAGAAAAAATACTGGACCCAACACAAAATTTGAGCTACAAAAGGGTCATAATGCAGAGACTTCATTTAACCCACATTTAGCTATTGAAGAATCACCAGCTTTGTCACTGTATATATGTATCATCTGAATGCCTTCTCTCAGCTGTTACACTGTCACACATTTGCATAGTTGGATTGGATTTGGCTTGAATGGTTTGTGCTGGGTCACCGAGGTGTCTCAATTGTGGACTCATATTCTCTCAAGCAAAAGTTAAATGGCCCTTGGTCTGACCACTGTAGGTGTGATCAAATGGAAGATCCGGGAGTGGTTGCAAATACCCACTTACAAGCATATCTGGTCCTACCTACAAAAGATAACAGCAGAAAGAAAGAAACAGCAGTCCATGTTATTTTGGGGAGGAAAAAAAAATTGGGAGTGAATTCCAATTGTTTTCATGCACTACAGCACCCTTTCCACAATTGACAAGCAAGTTGCGACAGCTTTGTTTCTTCCTACTTTCCATCAATTGCTGAAGGTTGTTACTTAGTGAAAGAAAACCTAAGAGGCTGCTCGCAGTTTATCATACCTTCTCAAATTCCACCTCAGAAAGGTTTAGCGCTTGTGTCATTTGCACCATTCCAAGTTCTCCAACTGGGGTTGGCGCCAGAACACCCCCGACAATTTTGGGAGCAATAAATGCTAATACCTGCATTGACCCATTCATCACAAAAACAAATCAAGTCATCAAATCTGGTGCATACTGAACAAATCTCTACAGAATTGTTTTGCAAATTGGGTGCTTCAGCGGAAACCTCTCCAGATCCTTGCAAAGTGTGCAAATCAATGGCATTGCAGATAGCAACACATTCTCAGACAAAATTGTGTTTCAAACTTGCCTTGTGTATAACACCACTAGAAATGGCAGGTGCAGAGAGCAGGCCACCGCACTCCCACATGATTTGAAGGAATCCTCTTGTGTAGCAATACTCCATTACTCTTCTCGGTGTCAAGAACTCAAACTCAACCACCTCCACGCCTCGGTCTGTGAGCATCTTTTGGAACTCCTTGCTAGAGCCTTCCTGGGTCATGACAATTGTTGGGGTCTTGGAAACATCCCACAAATTTGCCTTTTCTGGTAAATCAAGGCCACGTGACATAACAATCCGCACAGGTTGATGCCCTTCTTCTTTCCTTGTTGTCAGACTTGGATCTGTTTTATAGCATATAAAGCAAAGTGAAATACAGTAAGAACAATTATTAGAGAAACAACGTAATGATGGGCAGAAGAAATGTCAGTTAACAATCTAAGCAAAATACACTCTTGAACTGATTGCATTTCAAAAATGATAAAAGGAACAGGAGGCTCTCAAGAGATCCTATATTCACATTTGATGCATGCTTTGCAAATCTGCACATAAGGGGGAAAGGTTTCAAGAAAGCATACTATCACGACGAACAGTGTTTCCACCCACAATAACAGCATCACTCTGTGCCCGTGTTCTGAACACCCGTGCCCGAGAAAGCTCACCCGACACCCATGCCGCATGCCCACTACTTGCAGCAATTTTCCCTACAAAACAAATGATGGTTGGTAAACAGACTACAGGTACAGACCATGCAATTTTTGGACACCCATCAACTCCAGAGGTGTGATGAGAGAGAGAGAGAGAGAGAGAGAGAGAGAGAGACATGGTGCAGGCGAGAAAGAGGCAATGGTAGGCATCTTACCATCAAGTGTCATGGCATACTTGAGAAGAGAGAACGGGATTTTGTAGGCGGCTTTATATAGGAGTGGCGCATTGACAACCCGACAGGATTTCAGAGCTACCTGTCACAACCCACAAATCAAAACTTCCTGAAAACCTAAAAAGGAGCTTCACTGTGCACTAGATGTTCATGGGAAACATGTTCAGGAGGACACTTAGAAAGTGTCACACAAGAAATTCAGCATTATGCAAAGGGTTCAGAGTTCAGACTATACTGCAATGTTGCCTCTGATATCCACCAAGTCCTCTCCAGCCACATCAACATTTAGGCCTGCATGTCTTAAAGCAGTTATACCTCTGCCTTGCAAATGCTCAAATGGATGCCTGATTCCCACCACCACACGGGACACACAAGCCTGCCCAGTATCCCAAGTCCACATTTCCCATTCAAATTCCCCACCATTGATACAGCAGAAAAAAATTCAAGGCCTAGAGAAAATTATGACAGCAATTAAGATTCAGAACCAAAAAGCAACAGAATTGGTGAAGGCTCAAGATGGAGTGAAAACTTCCTGAGCCATCCAAGTGTTAACATATCCTTCACACACCCAAGAATGAAGAAATCATCAAACAAAAGAGGGTTTGTCAGAGAAGGTTCCAGAGCTGCCCATGAAGCTTGGATCAGAAACCCAAATAGGAGAACAAATAAATTACCTGTATAAGTGAAGAGATTGCCGAATCATCACCAAGCCAGTCTGCAGGCTCCAAATTGAGGTAGGCCGTTCCACCTTGAGCATGTTCTCCAGCTCTTTCAACAGCTTGCAATTCTGCTGATTTGAACCCTTGGCCATAGAAGAACCCCTCTCCCACAACATGTGGGCCATGGGCTATAACACACCCAGAATTTGCATGTGGTGCAGTTAAACCCAATGACATCTCTGCAATATCTGCAGCCCTTAACAGATGTACTGAATCGGTATTGCTCTGTACTGGGAACTGTAGTGCACATCCCTGTGCCAGTGCTGCATGTGCAAACATGGCTGCAGGTTTTTTTTCCCCCTTCTGAAATCCTGCAATTCCCTTTCCAAAAACAAAATTTCAGCACAAATCCTCCTGACATTGATCATGGCCTGATCTGGATCGATTCAAGCATGTACATATTGTTCCATAGTCTCAACACATTCCAAAACACGGACGTGATTTCACAGACAGCTGTGGATGCACACACGTAAGCAAAGTGTGAGAATACATATCAACCCATCAACTATTACAGGTTTGTTCTGAACCAAGATCCTGACAAAGGCACAGAGGAGCCATGAAATACCTGTGCACAGTGCCAGTGTTGAAAGAAAAACAACCCAAAGAGGAGAAACAAAGGCTTGTAAGTCACAGCAGCCAAACTCCTGGAATTCAACAAACCAGCAGCAATCAAGAAACTGACAGTGTTGTTGTTATTGTTGGTTCTGAATTCTCAAACAGAAACAAATTTCTCCCCATGCAACCAACCAACTCCAAGATTTTCATAACAGAAACCCAACCCTTCAAATTCTCATCACCCAACAGCAATGATCAAGACAAAAAACATGAGGAGTACATACATGGCCCCAAAAACAGGAGGAAAATGGATGACTCAATTTTTGAAAAAAAAGAAAAACCAAAAACCAAACCTGACCTAAATGTATGATGAATCCCAATTGTCAGCCTTGCTCGCACAGCTTTCTTCTTCTTCTCCTTCACAAGTTGCTTCCCAAACACACCACACGGAGATGATCATAATAAAAAACTCTGGCCTCTCAGTGATCAAGACCCCTTCCTCTTGCTCTCACACTCTCCTGATCAATCCCCTCCCTCCCTTCTCCTCCTCCTCCTCCTCCTCCTCCTTCACAAAGGTGCTTGCTTCCCCAAACACACATGACATGAAAGAAGATTCATACTTCATTTCAGACTGCCTCAAAGTCATCAAAGGTGATACCTTTTTGGAAATTCTGGAACTGGCACACAAACTCCTACTTCATAAGGTAGGTGGATCCCAAGAATGGGACTTTCTCTCTTTTTCTTTCCCCCTCTTCAAAAGGCAAAAAGTCCAGTCCAGAAATCCAATGGTTCTTTGAAACTAGACAAGAAGTCTGGAGCTGCTTTCCTTCTTGAAACAATCTGAAACCCACCAACAAACACAGAAAATTGTTCAAAACACACACACACACACACACAACATAATGAACTTACATAGGTAAGTACATAGCAAAACTCTGCCCCCTCTTATGGCAAGTTCAAACTCCAAAGCTCTAGCAACAGTTCAAATAGGAAATGCCTCATGAAACTCCCCAGTGAGCAATGAACTGAAATAAGAAGTCATAGCTGTTGTCAATAAGCATGTGATAAACTTCCCTCAAAATGTGGGACACAATGGAAACTACATACCTTCCACCCATACTTCCCCCTAGCTAGCTAGCTAGCTTCCTTGGTAGCTTCCACACTAATAACTTGGGCTCCATGCTGCTAAGGACTACCTGCATCAATCTATCATTTTATTTTTATAGTGTGTTTGAATGTGAATATTTGAGGAATGGAGGTATAGTTTCATTGTTTATGTTCTTATGCAAATGTGATCGCACTTGTGGCACATGATAAATAAATTGTTCTTGGTTTAGTCCAAATGTTATATCAGTTGCATATGTTATTGTGAAAAGTTCACAAGATGAATTATTTGGTTGTTGCATAACATTTGCATATGAATATAGTAAGATGATAAAACCTTGCCAATCATGAATAAACCAAAGCACCCAAAAGAATGGGAATACAAAGAACAAAATGGAAGGACTCATGTCCAAGAAAATAAAAGAACCACCTAAGAGGGCGAACCACAAATGGAACATCAAATTCTTGAACCCCCTTTTGTCTTGAGAAGCATATCAAATAAGGAAAGGGGAGAATTTCGTGAAAGGACACTTAACCTAGAAAAAACCTTCACCTATTCCAATAACACATTTCAAAATAGAGTCCACATGCACATGTTGTAATGCCACTGACACCCTTTGCTATAAAATGTGCGCAAAGCTAAAAGAGGAGGCCCTTCAATGGCCTTTGCTCCCCACGCCATGTTGGCACATCGATGAAAAAACTTGTTCACCTATTGGTGTAAACATCCAAAAACCTTCACAACTAGAAGGAAAAACATGTCCACTAGAAATTGATCCCAATAAAAACCATATTTTGCTTGAGCCACAACTATCATCGCAACCCCACAAAAAAAACAACCTATGAAATCAAATCAACTCGAGTGGGGTCAACGATGACAACATTTACCAATGTGCAAACACCATCGACTAATAACACAATGTGAACTTGACAATGCAAAGACTGTAGGGTAATGGATGGAAAGACATGACTCTACTTTCACAAGACATGAAATGTTGCATTTCTTGCAATGGCTGCAAAATCATCTCACACAACATCATGCAAGGTTGTTTTCTCCCCACCATGCACACAATGAAAAAAATGGATCACCAAAAAATCCAAAGACTGGCTACAAATGCAATGTGATACCCCAAGGATTAAAGGATGGAAAAGACCCTAACCTAGTGTGCAATGCGGTGAAAAAAACATTTGAAGCCAAATGAAAGAAAAAAATGACTAAACATGTTAACAATCACACATTTACACCTGGCCTTGCACACAATTTCAAATATGCTCGATGTGAATTAAAAGGTAAATCAAAAAGGATGTTAATAAAGGAATGGTCATGCAATCTCTCTAAAATATTCTCTTGAAAACGATATGCACCTCTGTCAACCAAATGTTTAAAAGGGGGGACACATGTTACAGCCCCCAGGGGAAGAAGTTCTCACATTGATTTCAAATGTGCTTGGAAAAGGAGAAGCCCCAAGTCATCCACACCTATTGCCTTTAACAAAAATAGGAGAAAATCCAACAAAAACCTAGAAGCTATGACCAAGGTTACTAAGGCCCAACTCCCCAGATAAATAGTTGAAGCAATGACCTCCAAAGAAATCAACCTTATGGCCCCACTAAAAATGGGGGAACCACATGCCGATGGACAAGAAGGGCCTTGGGGCATTCCAATGAGCTTAAACCCAAAAGCCTTTCAAAAACTCCCATCAAGGTGGAGTAAAAAGCAATAAGCTGATTTCGAAAACCTAGAAGGGGGGAAGCAACAAAGCAAAAAGGAAAGCTTTTAGGTGAAACATCAAAAGAGGATACCAAAAGCCACCTAGATGTCCATTAATTTTGGGAGCATGTTTGCATGTTGAACATCTTCACCTAGAACCTCCCATATAAAAAAAAGGCGAACGAAGTAAAGCCAAAGGAACCACCAAGGATCTTAATGCTACCAGGGGGGCAAATAAAATTCAACAGGGGGGACGAACCCAAAAGATAAGCCAAAAGGAGCCCAAGTCAAACACTTGCGAAGTTTAATAAACAACCCCACAGAAACCAAATGGGAAGCAAAATGATCAAAGGTGGAGAGGATATGGATAGGGCCAAGGATATAGGTGTCATCGGCCAAAGAAGGGAAGAAACATGAAGGGAAAACCCCTAAAGAACAACGCAAAATGCAAAAATGAACAAGGACAAAGAGGCCTTACAAAAGGGTCATCGTACTTTGTGCCCATTAACAAAAGGATGAAGAAAAATGATGACTAAACTACAATGGAACCTGAAGGCCATAAAAAGAATGAACAAAAGGGAAAAGTTGGGACAACTTCCCCTTCACTACCCGAAGTTCCTAAAAGATGGCCTTACACAAGATGGTGTTAAAAACTTTTGCAATGTCAAAAAAAAATAATTTTTTTACATTTATGATGTTAGTTAGTAATTGGATGGTGTCGTTTGGTAACTTTTTTGTTAACAGTCTATTTGAATCATATATTGTGCAATGTAGGTCTATTGTGGCTACATGTATTTGTGGTTGTGTGTATTTGGACTAAGATCCAATGATTATTATTTATGAAAATATGTTGAAAATTATTGGTTAAGTATATATGTATAGTGCATATGATTGTATATGTGTGTTGTTGGTATTTCACAGTTGTAATTTTTGAACATACAATATTTACATTACAGTTATTAAATTGGTCATTTAACCATCCATCTGGATTGAAAATAATTTTCTCATCATTTTTAGTTGATTAGAATTCTTCATGCCAATAATCGATGATATTGTTGTCAATATTGCTATCATTTAAATCATCGATCATAATTAAATGTTTGTTTTTTTCTTTGTAGGATTTTAGTGGATTATTATTTTGGATGTTTTTTGTTATATTATGTTTTGAAATAGGTTCCAACATTTCTAGCAATCTTTTTTTGAAGTTAGGTTTGTTTAAGTCTCACATAATAATATTTCATAGGATTATGAATCCATCTATGGATCATAAATGTGATAATGTTATGTCTATGTTGTGCATATTTAAACGTACATTATCAAATGGTTATCAAAGGTTTATGATTAAGTTGTCAAATGTTCGTCCTTGTGTTTTGAAGTTGTTCGATTCCAATATGTGATGGTGATATTGGAAATTCCTTAATATGGTTATTATTGGCATGACATTTTAAAGGAGGCCTTCTAGTTTTATGTTTTGTAATTTATGTTATTTTCTATGAAATCATTAAAATTGATTAAAATGTTTATGGGGGAATGCATTGTAACGTCTTTCTGTATCCTTTCAAAATCGGTGAAGGATATATTTTTTATTTATCTAATGTTATCGTTTATAATTCCTAGTTTAAGATATAAATTTTTTGCTATAATGATTTTCATTTTTTTATAGATTATAAGGAAAGGTGTTAAGCATTGAATTTTACTTGTGGACACTATTTGTCTTATAATGTGTTTAATATCAATACATATTGGACATTTTTTGTATGTGTTAGTTGCAATAATAATGTAACATTTTTGTTTTGATGTTTTTGAATGAATATATATTATGTAATGGTTTATGGCATTTCATAATTCGTTATGAGGAATTGTAAAGGTGGTTGTTTCCATGGATCATTGAATAAGTTGACATTTCAATTAAATAAAAAATGAGACTTTAATAAATCAAAATATGATTTTAGAATATTTCTAATTCGAAAGTTTTCTAAAAGGGTAGCATATTGAATGTTTTTGTTTTGTCTCATTTGCTCTATTAAGATAATACTATTTGGTCAAACGTAATTTTCCCAAAGGATTTTATTTATGATTTTCTTTTGTGCTAATTTTGTGAATGTCAAAATTGGTTATATGTTTGCTGAATATAATAATGTGTCATTGATTGGTGGAAATTATAAAAATATCCCATGAACATTATGTTGATTCCTCTAAATAGTAAAATGCTAGATTTTAATTTTTGTAATTTCAAGTGTATTGTGGCAAGCAATGTGCAACCTACCATGGATATTTCATTGATAATGATGAATTGAATATTTAGCCATATGCTTATGATTGAATTATTTTTTCTTATAGATGTGTGTTTATTGATCAATAATCCCAATAAAGAATGTATCGTTGTTCCATTTATTAATAAGGTTGCATTTGTAGTATATGTTACAACTTAAAATTTTTGTTGTTTTCCCATTTTCAAAAAATAATCTTGGATAGCTTTGATTATCTATGATTTATTAGTAACTTGAGCTTTTCTTACATATTGTAATCATTAATTATTTGTTATATTTGCAATGAAATTTCAAAAGAATGGCTTGTAAATTATTTAATTTGTATTTTTTTATGATGTTTTTATGGTGAATAAATATATGTTTCATCAATGAATGTTATGTTTTCATCTTCATTTTCAATATCACATGATGGCATGTCACTAAATGGTAAGTGGTGTAGCTCAAGTTTTGTATTTTCAATTGTATAGGTTGTATTTGAATATGGATGTGAAATTTTTGGTGTTGATTCATCAAGGTTTGATATTTGTGGAAGTTTCAAATCTTGATTCCATTGTTTGATCAAAACTTAAAGTTTGATAATGAAATTTACATTATTATTATTATTGATATTATCTTTTTTTTTGTTATTCGAATTACATAGGTTTTGATACTTGTGTTACATAATAAATATTCAATTTTTATTTGTTCATGACTAAATTTTGTTTGTATATTGTTGTTTTGTTCTTTTATGTCATGGATGTTTTGTTGGAGTTCGTTTTCAATATCATCTTCATAAAGTGGATTCATTGTTGGTTTTTCTCTTATGTCTTATTTATCAAATTCAAGTTGTATTGATTATACTCTCAATAATCTATCTACATATTTTATTCCTTACATTCATATAAAATGTTGATTTTTTTTTTTTTTAATTTTTCAAATTAGTAAATGTTGGGTACACATTGTTTAATGTCATTTCCCAAGATATAACAAAATCTAATTTGATCTCAAAATTTGTATGCCATGATGTAAATATAATACAAATTGCTTAGGTGTAATTTTTAGGGGTTTTTTTTGTGAAGGTATTGTGTAATTTTGTAAAATTGGAATTTTTGGTACTTTGCATTTATAAAGGTTGTGGGTGTAGTATTGAAGGTGTTCATTATTAAATCTATGACAACTAATGTTGTTAATTTTATTTGTCTTGTTAGATAATTCATATGGACATAAAAAATTAAAGTGAGTAGGTTTTTATTGGTAATTGACATTAAAATTGTGTATGATATATTGTTGATTTGATGAAATTTTATCAACTATGAAATTTTCATAATTGACATTAGTATCATTATCCTTTTCGTTTTGAACATTTGATTTTTTTCTTGTTCATTTGCCCATGTTGACAAACTATCGCAAGGTATATAAATGAAATCATGATCGATTATGTGATATGGTAAGTTCAATAAATAACTAATTGGCCTAGTTGTTAATATTTCTTGTTGACTTCCGATTGTATTTAAACAACATATGAATAGATGTTGAATTTTGTTGGTTGAATCGTAATTATTATTCGGGTTTTCATTTATTATTTTAATTTTCTATACTAGGGTAAAAAATGGTAAAGTAGACCAAAAAAATGAATGTTTCTAAGTTTACCCTATATCATGCATATAAAACCAAACAAGTAGCATAAAAATGGGTGGAAATATAATTGTAAACCATCCCACACCTTTATTATTAATATAAATGTTCACTTCCAAAAAAATTAAGACTAAACAAATTTTTAAATTAGACCAAAGTATCCCCATTTGCCAAGTGATAAATTAGTAAATGGGGGATACTTTTAGTTACTTTTAAAACTTAGTTGCTCTATTACTTTGGGGGTATAAATATCATTATAGTTTTGAGGTGTGGCCATAATAAAAAGTAAAAAATCTATCTATTAAAACCTACTGACCACATACTTTACAAGAGTCTTTCATTGCATAGAGTTTGAACCTACTTGCATTTCAAACAAGTAGACAAAAAACTAATTGAAACAATTTGAAAGTTGAAAATCAATGCACAACAATGAATAATTGTGTGTGTGTGTGTGTGTGTGTGTAATAAAAAAATTCAATGTAAACCAAATTTTTCATGGGTTTTATTGTTATTTTATGTCTAGTTTCATCCAACCTTGACAAAGTAATAAGTATGCACAAAATACCATGCTTTCACCTACTATAATTTGCAAAAAAAAAAGATATGTGAAATGTAAATAAATGTTTTTGTGATGTAATAAATCAATGATTTATTGTATTTTCCAGAAGTTATTATAAATTCCATATCACGATTACATCTTGAAGCTCATAATATCCATGGATTTGCGTTATTTAACCATTTATCAAAAAAAATTATGTGTAAAAGTTTCATCTCAATCTTGAAATGAGTTTCATTGACTAAAGGTTGAAGGAATCCATACTTGTTTTTTTTTTTTTTTTTTCCTTTTAAAATTTTTTTTTTTAATTTTTTGTTTTTTTAATTTTTTGTTTTAATTTTTTTTATGATTTTTTAATTTCATTTTTT